>Ga0247722_10000613_pt1 | contig 21256 bp, 15 predicted proteins | sample MSEWelMarce3H_FC_FD_189094 | JGI IMG/M metagenome (GOLD analysis project Ga0247722, IMG submission 189094) | Subsurface sediment microbial communities from gas well in West Virginia, United States - MSEEL Well Study Marcellus 3H_FC | ecosystem: Environmental > Terrestrial > Deep subsurface >... | reverse complement strand
TTATTTATTAAACGTTTGACGCATTTGATACATCATCACTTTTCACACCCACAACATCGTCGTCCGACTCTATATCCGCTTCTTTTTTCTTGAAAATTTCCTGAAAATGAATTTGTTGCGACAGTGAACTATTCACCTGAAAAATAATATCTACCAAATCGTGTCCATTTGATTTTGCGTGTAATTGTTTCGTCTTTTTATCGCAAATTTCCGCCTCTACACGTTGCTTTATCCATTCTGGAATATCCACATTGGTCTTCATCAAATCCAAATATTTGGACTTGTTGTTCTTTATCAAGGTGAGCGCCTCAACACGTTCTATCACCGGCAACTGAAACTCCGAAACCAGAAGCGTCGCGAAATTGATCCATTCTTGTTTTATCCGGATAAATATCTCTAGGTTTTCTTGGATCTGATACACCTTGATTCCACCCGTAAAAACCGTGATGGAGAACGCCATGAATGTAAATATTGCGTTAAACACGACCCCCAATTGTTTATATGAGTCTAGTCCAAACCGCGCAGCACTTAATGCTCCCGAAGATGTAGATAGAATTAGCCCAAGAATAACGTTCCATCGCATAATTTTCTGATAATGCATAATAGACAATTCGAGGGCGGCAATATTGTAGGCGGCGATCAGGTTCCATTGAATGAGCGTGTCTATGTTTTCGGAAGTCCATGTTTTTCCGTGGACAACCATTGTGGTTTTTGGCGTAGTATTCGCGTCTCCCATATACAAGTTTGAAATTTTTTATTTGGCCTCTATTTTACGAACGCGCGAATCCAGCTTTACTATCTACTTCTTATATATACGGCCTTATTTAGAAAACAATGGCGAACCAAGAAATATTTGTGTATGCGGTATTCATTTTGATGATTGTCGCGTGCGGTTATTTTTATTTTGATAAAAGTGATTTTGAGCTCAAATGCGTTGTCTCCACCGTGGATGGAAACAAATACTGTGTGCGCGAAACCGCTAAAATCCAAGAGTCTGCCGATATGCTCGCCAAAATAACCAAGAAATGCCGTGAACTAGTGACCTATGTCGGCAAAAAACACCCCGACAAAGACAACGTAAAACGGCTGGTTGCTGGGTTCAACCCTAAAAAGGTGATGGAAACTTTGCCGACCAGCGAATTAACCGCATATAGTGAGAACAAGGGTGAGAAAATCGCGTTTTGCTTGGACGAGGAGAAGGGTGGGAGTAAAATGATTGATGAGCATACCCTTATGTTTGTCGCCATCCACGAACTCAGCCACGTTGCGACAAAATCCATTGGCCACAAGAGCGAGTTCTGGGAGAATTTCAAGTTTTTGCTTGCGGAAGCCAAGGCGGCCGGCATTCACACACCACGTGACTACAAGAAGGAACCCCAGAAATATTGTGGTATGACGATCAAGGATAATCCCGCCTTTGATTTGTAAATCAAATTTAGCATGAAATTATTTATTGTATTGGTATATGTATATAACCCGTAAATGAACAAAACTGCAAAATGCAAAACAAAACCGTCAAGATGCAAATTAAACAAAACCGCAAAATGCTTAATACATAAAGTTGGTGATAAAACGTGCTGCACGAATAAAATTCCAGGACAAAGCTGGTGCTGGAAAACCCGCAGTGTTAAAAATGTGTGTGCGCATATGAAAAAAAATATGAAATGCCGATTGGTCAAAGGCAAAAAGGAAACCTGCTGTATAAATCCATTGAAAGGACATTGGTGCTGGAGTAATAATTTGCCCAGTGCTCAAATGCGGAAGGAATGTTGTTCCAGAAAATGAATATACGAATAGAAAAATATAGATACACGGTGCGATTGTATCTATATTTGATGAACGAACCCGTTTTTGATTTGATTGCGATTTCCACAATATGGTATTCGACATTAGCAAATCCTTATAGCAAACTAATTCATTTGTCCGCATCGATGTTATCAGTGCATTATATACGTAAATATTTGCTGTTGTATTATTTTTAGTCTACATATACCCGTATGAAAAATATTGCAAACGCAAAACAAAATCTACATATGTTTTGTATGATTCTGAAAAGTTGGTGGGTGCGCTTGAAATACACCTCGTGAATGGCCGACGTATATATGAGAATGACGAGCGATGACCACGCCGTGAATGCTGTTGTAATACTTAGACGGTGCATGGTGTATAAAAGCGTGCATCCGTAGAGGCTGGTCGTTGTTGCTATGTATTTTTTCACAAATGTGCGGTCTTTACATACGGTGTACATTTCGTCGTAATCGGTGACGCGTGACCCCGCCACATAGTATGGGTTCGTCTGCTTTTTATAATAGAAAGAAATCGGACACTCGCCATTGTAAAAGGTATATGCATACATGATTAAGAAAAAATACTGGATATACGCGAAATCCCAATCAGATGATGAAAACACAAATGGATATACAATTAATAGAGGCGCGTGAATAAAATGAAATACACCAATTAGAGACATTACTAGTCTAGTTGTCTGTAATGCGTTTATGTTTTTTCCACTTATAACCTTTGAAATGCCGATTTATATATCATAACAGTTGCTTTTTCATATGAAAAGGTGTAACAAAATATAAAGACATGATTCAGATATATATATTATGAGCAACATTGAAGAGAAAACCATTCAACGATTGAAGTCTGTCATTGTATGTATGCAAAGAGAAATCAATCGACTCACTGAAATCGTAAATGCGAGAACGAGTAATAATGATTTGGCTATAAAAATTATTGAATATTTTCACCAATGTGGAAGCATCAAAAAAACCGCATACAAATACGATTTGGACCCGGTCGATCTGTTTTATCAAATTCCAGAATGGGATAGAGGATGTCGTGAGGCCCTAGAAAATGCCGACGACTATTTAGAATACTCGGTCGAAGCAAACGGACGAAATCAATGCGACGAGGAATACAATGAATATTCACCTGAAGAATTGATTGAGCGAAATCGCACACCGGAGACAATGGACGAGATTTTAGCGGACTACAATAGAGGCAAACTGAGTCTTTATGAAATTGCTGATAAACATTATTTGTGGATAAATAATTTGTTTCGACTATTGAAAGAAAACGGGGTAATTGATGACGAAACTGATGCTAGGGGATACGGCGACTTTTACGCGGAATATGTTGGCGGGAACGTTGTGTGGAACGGGATTGATAGCTTGGATTTGATTAAGCAATTTTATTTATTGAAATAATGAGATAAGGAAAAATGAAACTATATGATATACCATGTTTGTATTCCATATAATTGCACTTTGTCTAATGTTTTCGCGGGTCGAGAGCGCTTGTAATGTGTTGGCGCTCAGTGGGGGCGGCTCCTTCGGCGCCGTAGAGGTCGGTATTTTAGACAGAATCCGACTCCCCAAATACGATATGATTACCGGCATCTCCGCGGGCGGCCTTAATGCCGGGTTCCTCTCGTATTTCGGCAATTCGATGGAGGCCGGCGTGGAAAACCTGAAAAATGTGTATTTCGGACTGACGAATGCAAGCGTTTATACTCACGGTGCGTTCCAGGTGCCCAGATCGTGGTCATTTTATGATACGGCGCCGCTGCGCAAAACGATTGATTTAGAACTCGGAAAACTGAAATATGAGGGCGACCGCGTGCCGACCCTGATTGGTTCGACAAACTTGAACCAGGGTGTGCTCCAAATCTTCCAGTTCGAGAAACAGACCAAACGACGACAGATCGATATTATGATGGCGACGAGCGCCATACCGCTGGTTTTTCCGCCGCAAATCATTGACGGCAACTATTACGTGGATGGCGGTGTGATTGCGAACGAAATCGTCAATGGAATTGATGCCTATTTGGAATGCGACCAATACAATATCACGTTTATTGCGGCGTCGGAGAGGCTTCAACCCGTGGCTGAAATCGCAGATTTGAATGAATATGTGCGACGCATCGCGAAGGTGACTTTGACGGACTATAATAATGAATTGGCGGAAATCACTGCGAACCCGTGTAAAGGTAGAGGCGTCATACATTACTGCTATCCATATGGTGCGGAATTGGCGGACTACTCGTCGCTTGATTTCTCGTATGGTAAAGAATTATATGCGATTGGATATAATCATTTCAAATGTGAGGATTTTACTTACTGTTAGGAGCGCTTTTAGACGCAGTATTGTTAGACGGAGTATTGTTAGTATCACCGCTACCAAATGCAAAAAATGATCCGATAATACTTAATATAACAATAAACAGTGCTATTGCAGAACCACCTCTTTTCAAAGTTTGTCCTTTTCGTGTAAGCAGTTTTTGCTTACCCGAAGAAAAATGATGCCCGTCGCTTGGATGAATAAACAAATTTTCGAACCCTTTCTTGGGTGTATACCCTTCGCTAAAGTCCGGTTTGTAAATTCGCATCAGGGTTTTGCTGCCGATTTTGAATTCGAGGGGCGCGCCATTTTTACCAATAATGGGGGTCTTCTCTTTCAGGTTCTTGAAGTTCTCGCTTCCATATTTGAATATTTTTTTAACCATATTTTTGCCGCCATTCATTTTTGTGAAGGGTATCTTAGCCAAATCAGTATTTGGAGCCAAATAAGAAATGAACTCGGCGTTTTTACGCATAACGGAACTGGCTTTGGAAAAAATATTTTTCTGAGTGGACATTCTATATATTTACAATAGAGGTAAATATATGGTTAATATGGGTTGCCTCTCTTTTTAGATCTAGAAGTGGCTCGGATTCCTTGTTTTAAAACACCTTTGCTCTGATTAGCAATCCGCGCTTCCTGTGTTTTTTTAGCATCTTCTATTTTTTTTCTATATTCATCTTCTTCATCTACAGCTTCTTTTTTTGGGGTAGCTTCTTCTTTTTCCCGGTTTGCTGCCATGATTTCCCATGCATTTGATACCGCTGTAGTATTGTTTTTGTGTGGTTTATTTCCCCAAGAATATTTTGATTTTGTCTTGTTTGGAGATTCGGGTGAATCTGTGTACATACCCACATAGTCTTCAAGTGGATTTTTTTTTGGGGAGGGAGTTCGTACGGTAGCAGGTGTGGATACAATAGGTTCGGATACAACAGCAACCGGTTCCATCACCTCAACTTTTGGCTTAGATTTGGTTAAATACATATACATCGCACCAGTAATAAAAGTGCCGGCAATTCCTAATAAAGTGCTAATTGAAAAATATTTGGAAGCCTCTACAATTTCTTCATCATTTGCGCTTGTCGCATTAGAGGCTGTATTTTCCGCATTTCTTCTTTTATCCTCCAAAAGATCCTTTTGTACTTCGGCTTCAACCGCAGTATGATATTTAATAGCTAATGTAGGAATTACCATTTGTTTCACCACAAAATCACAAAATGAATCTTTATCAAACTTACCATTATTTGCTTCTAACTCGGTTGTATAGGTAGCGTATAATTTTAAATAATGTGTAGTTATGTCTGAATTACCATCCCAAAAATTTTCTACAAATTTTGGTATGAACGTATTTCCAAGTTCATTTTTCCAATGATACACAGAATATCTAGGATTTACCGCCAGATTACATACAGTTTTTTCTATATCGTGTATAAATGGGTTAAACGGTATTACATAGTCGGATGGTATAGTTTTATGTACAACTTCAAATAGTTTATTTTGTTTCGCGCTTGATTTTGAGTCTGCGTAATTTTTCAATAAGTCTTCAATTGCCGCTATAACTTCAGTAGACGTTAAATGTAATAATCCCATTTGGGTTAATGATGATAAATATAGTGGCCGGTTCTCGCCGTGTAATGTAGGATCAAATACTGTTTTTTCATCGGGGAGTATAGCATTTGAATTATGAACAACTTTGCCTTTCAGTCTATCTGGTATTTGACCTACACTAGAAACAAATGACGGCTCAAGCGGTGTGCCTTGAGTCAAGAGGTTTGTTCCAGAGACCATAGCTATTATGCTTATCAAAACTAAAAACAAAATTACTTTATTCATTCCACCAGCCTTCTTAATTCCGGCCATCTTAGACAAAATGTTTCTCAAATAGTTACTATACCCTTCTTTTTGTTCTATAGCTTTAACTAGTTGTCGGACTTTCTTCAATATCTCTGCTCGTTTATCAGGCTTTACAGAATTCAAAGCTAAATTATATGCGAGCTCTAAATATTTGGCGGTTGGTAACTTTAATAACATGGCCGTTATAACTAATTTATCTTTTTCCATACTTTTATCTTTTTGCGCCACTATTCTACCACTTCTACGGGTTCCATTACCACCAGATTTATTTTTTTTCGTAGGCATACCTAATTATTATATATTACCCCCAGATTTTTTACCAACAAACCTTCTCGGATTCCACATTCACTTGCGGCGGGGTCGGCCATTCGGCATAGGGGGTCGCTTTACTCGTCGACCTCTCTAATGCTAAAAGCATTCTTAGCGCCTGTATGCGTCTTTCCAACGGGTCCATTTTTGCCGGCAATTTTCGAGTAATCTGTTTCCATCTCCATTCAAATTGGAGCGCCGCATTCCACGTCGGGAATCCAGCGACATGACACACCCGCTCCCACGTCTCGCCACGTTCCACTTGTGCACTCGTTGCCCTCGCACCGCCTTTGATTTCTTTGTTGTGTTGCCTTAACCGATGGTCTAAATCCACCGTCGCACCCACATATGTCTGCTGACCGCTGCTTGCATTCGCATACAATAAATATACGAAAAAACTCATCTAGTAGTATAGTATAATTATATTTATATAGTATAATGATGAACTACCCGATTCTGGTATATGCTGACGACGGCAGCGTCAAGGAAACTATCAAGTTTAGCGCAAGCAAAGACGAAGGCATGTCGCCCGAAGACACATCTTCAATATCCTCTAAATACCAAATTCACAAGGATGATTCCATCGCGCAAATCAAAAACAAAATCCTGCTGCTTTACCCCGAGGTTTCATACGATGAGTTATATGTGTTCGCCAAAGTGGTTAAGCGCGTGAATCTTGCGTCGGTATATCAAAACGCCGCCAAAACTTCATCTAAAATAGGTCGCAAACTCAAGAAAACGTTGGAAACCGCCGGGTTTCTCGACAAAAAACAGTTCGAACAGCTCCTCATCAATCTGGGCAAAAGCAAAAGCGTCACCAAAGATTACTACGACTACGGGGATTTAATCGCGGCTTTCGGCGGTGTAGAAATCGTCGCCCCCATCGGTGTAGGGCTAGGTATGCATTTCTCTAAACACCACAATTTCATGTTTTCGGCGAACCCATACGAGTTGATTCACGGATTCGCGCCAAATTTGTTGGACGACAAGACAAACACGATTTATTTCCTAGACAATGAATTGCTTTTTAATAATGGAAATGTAGAGGTGATTGGTGCGGTGTTTGCTGCAGATGCCTTTGCATTTGCGCGGCGCGCCGGCATTCCAGAGGAATACATAGCCAAGACATATTTCCCGAGTCTGGCGACAAAAGGCATTTTTGACGCGGCCGGGTTGGAAAAAGTGGCCAAGCCATCCAAGCCATCCGAACGTGGATTCGAGGCGATTGACCAGTTGTATCAATTAGGACAAACCTCTATTACTACCACAAAATTTGATCAAAGAGGAGTTCGCAAATACAAGTTCGCATTGCGACCTGAATACGATACGCTCGTCCCCTTAGATGCAATTTTCAAGAACATCAACGCAACCTCGTCGACGCCCCTCATAAAACGTAACCCCGGTGCTCGCCGCGAAAACATCTACCGTATTTATAGCACCGAAATCACGCAATCCGGAAAGAAAAAACCTGCACTCCCCTCAAATAAAATCACACACCTGGCGAACACAATTGGAAAACACAAACAGATTTCTATTTATGAAAGTGAACTTGATATTATCATTGATATAGAGGAGGATGGTGTGGTCTATGTTTCAGGCGAATTCGGAAAAAGCGTGTCGATTGAAGAGATGGAAATTGTTTTAAAAGCCCCCGTAAATGAGGTGCTTGAAAAAATAAATGGCTACCTACAAAACAGTGGATATAGTTTGCCGACAATACGGAGTTTGAGCGACGACAATGTGGATTTTTTGACGTTGGAGTATGTTGCCTCTATATCAATGGATAAAGACCCTCATATGAAATTACGCACAAAAATGGGGTGTTTGTCGCCGGTGTTTGATGTTATTAGCGACTCGGTGAATAAGGGGGCGATTCTGCGGTTCAAACGTGTTGAAAATTTCCAGGAGATGGACGCACAGTCTGCGCTTATCACGGAAATATTCAAATCGGCCATTAATGAAGAGGATGTGATTACGGCGTTGGTTCAGAATTATGATATTACAGTTCAAGAGGCAGCACAACGGATCGCACAACATTTGAGCAATGTGAAATACATTGAGCGAAAACACGGAAACAAATCAATCGATATTATTGAGAATCCGGGTCTTCCCGTGGAACTGCGATATGATGCCGTCAAAAATAAACTGGTGCTTCGCGTTGATAAGTTGCCGCATATTGATTATGTGGAAACCATCAGTATTTATTTGAGCGGATTGAAGGCGCTGTATACGGATGAGCTGAGCGAGAAGATGAAGGAGATTTGTGAACGGAAATATGAGAAGGAAGTTATTGCGGCAAAGCCGACCGTTGTTCAGCACGTAGACCAAAAGGTGAAACCCAAGGCATTTGATATTACTGAATTTTTACATATGGAGACGCCTGATGAAGAGGAAGAAGAAGGGGCAAGGTCGCCAAGAACAGAGTTTGACGAATCAGCTTCACCAAAAGCTTCACCAAGAGCAGAGTCGGTAAAGGCATTAGAAATATTAAAGGACGACAGTGTTGATTTGGGAAGCGATGAGGAATTTTTTGGAATTGACGTGGATATGGAAGGCGGTAAAAAAACCAAAGCCAAAGCAAAATCCGATTCTGATTCTGACGAGGGAGTCCATAAATCTGACATCGCCCAAAATACAAATTATTTTTTGGAGCGATTACAAGAACGCGACCCAGTATTGTTTTTGAAAAAGAGAGACAAAAAGTTCAAGGTTTATTCGCGTGCATGTCCGGTAATGCGTCAACCCGTCGTGTTAAACGACGCAGAAAAAAAGAAAATAGATGATGCCGACCAAGCGGCAAAAAGCAAATCATACACAAAGGCCATCAAGTATGGAAGCAAGACCGACGACACTGAAAAGAACTGGTATATATGCCCTCGTTTTTGGTGTTTAAAAACAAATACCAGTATGACCAAGGAGCAAATCGACGCAGGCGAATGTGGAACCGACCGTAGTCAAGTCCACGAATTCACCGACAGTTCGCATTTTGGCGAACCAACGCCGAAACGCAAGGACGGCTATATTGATTACACACCCGGGTTTTTGGACAAAGCGCATCCTGATTATTGTGTGCCGTGTTGTTTTTCACGATGGGATTCTGAATTACATAAAAACCGCCGCAAACAGTGTATTCGAGACAAAACGCATATTATTGAGAACGATGAAGAAGGAGAAGGAGAAGAAGCTGCTGCAGAAGAAAAAGTCGATGAAAAGAAACCGAGAGCAAGACCAAAAGCAAAAGCAAAAGCGAAGCCCGATGATAAACAGCCCGGCAATAAAAAATACCGTGCCGACTATATCGAAGACCCCGAGAAACACCCCATCGACCCCAACGGCTGGGCCCAAGCTCAAACTGCCGTCCAACATTTTATGCAAATTGATTATGCCTCTATTTTCAAATCTGGAAACAATGGAATTCCAACTGGGTATGTAAAAGAAAACACCCAAACTTTCTTGCGACATGGGATGAAACCTTACGAGTATAAACAAATCGGTGAAGGCAAACAGAGTCTTATTTATAAAAACACGATTTTGGGGTGTTTGGCGGATGTGTATGCGCACGTGAAAAACTTGGAGACCGTATCTATAACTGAGTTCATCCAGATTTTGACCACCGGAGCAATCACCATTGACGATTTCGTCAAATATGGAAACGGCACATTCCAAAGCATTTTTCTACCTAGAACACCGGTCGGCGATGGCCAAAAACTCATCAAGAAATACGCAGACACCGAATTATACCAATTGTATGGTAAGGAAACGCCTTCTAAAAAAATCCACCTTGACGTTTTTGTAAAAATCATTGCAGCCTACGAGAATTTCATTGAGTTTCTGAAAAACCCAGCATCCGAAATCGACCACACCTACATTTGGGACGTGGTTTCAACCCCAAATCCGCGCATTTTTCCAGACGGGTTGAATCTGGTTATTATGGAAATCACCAATAATGACGCCACCGACAATATCGACGTTTTGTGTCCGACCAGCGCGTATTCCAAGAACCTCTTTGACGAAACCAAACCGTCACTGTTTTTGACGAAAAACGACGACCTTTTTGAACCAATTTATGGGTATAAATACGACGGCGAAAACAAACCCGATATAATACGAACTTTTACAAAGGCGCAGCCGGTATCCTCTAATATCAAGAAGATATTGGATATGTTGAACAGCACCGTAAATAATGTGTGTAAACCGCACAAATCACTGCCCACCAAATACATGTTTGAGAATCCCATAATACCGTCCATAATAGAGGATAATTTAAATTCGAAATATTCCGTCCGCGGCCAAATCATGAATTATCAGGGAAAAATCATTGCGCTTACAGTAAAGAAACAGGGCGAATCCGAAGAAATATATGTCCCATCGCATCCGTCCGCGCCTTTACCAAAACACCCCATTATTTTCATGGACGATTTTATCCCCAAATCATATGAGAAAACCCGCGACCTATTAAAAGAACTACACCTGGAATCTGCCGGTATGATTCCGTGCCTTCCCCGGATGAAAATAATAGAGAACGGTTCCATTGTTGGTATATTGACGGATACGAATCAATTTATTCAAGTTGAGCCTATATTTAAGATACAGGACAATTTGATTGCGATTGAAGATAAAAACTACATACTATCAGAGAAAGACATCCAAACCTCTACGAAGGGCGACGAAACGCGTATCAACGTGATACGTAATATTAATTTGGAGAATGATTTTTATTCGGTATTCCGCACCACATTGAAATCCATTATTATTTCGAAAAATCAGTTTAGAAACGCGGTTATTCGAATTATCGGAACTCGAACTAAGAAATATAAGGACAGGTTAAGAGAGATGGTGCGTTTGTTCAAAACGCTGCTGTCCGACAGTGTAGTGTTCTCGGACAAAACGGATTTTTATGATGATTTTGTGAAAACCCCGTATGTATGCGACGGACAGAAAACTGCCGTGTTTAAAGACGGCTGCGTCCTGACTGTTTCCGACAGAAACCTGGCCGTCCCAAATATGAGAAACAGCGAACACTATTATTATCGCGTGGCGGACGAGACTATGCGATACGGTAAGATTCAGCAGTTTATGATATCACCCAAACAGTTTTTAAATATAGCAAACACCGATTACAAGATAAACAAGGACGAGTTCATAATTTTGGAGAATTTCCTGCTTGCACGCGATTATTTTAAAAACATGGAGCCCTACAAACTGAACGCGTATATTCAAAACATTCCTTTTGGTGTTGCGCAGCCAGACCCGGTGATTGCCCAAAAATACTCGAATTCGGTGTCGCTCGAGGAACAACGGGCATTTGGAATGTCGGATGCAGTGAGTTCGTGTAAGAAAGAGCTCATACCGGTTGGCGGCGAACGAGCCAATAGCAATTACTGGCACAATGTGGTTTTCAAAAAGAGCACCAAGGAAATCGTTTTCAAGGCAACACCGGAGTGTAGTTTCGGAATCCTCTATTATATCTTACAGGATTTCAAAAAACAAACCTTTACATCGGCCGAAATTAGACGGATGATTTGGGAGGGATATAGAGGTTTATACGAAAATGAGAAATATAGAAAAGTACTTGTGTATATAATGAAACTCCAAGGAAAGGGTGGGTTTGCAAGTGCCTTGGATAATATAATGATGACGGAAACCACCATGCCGGTCGACTATTTTGTTACCGTGATTGATATTTGGATAGTTGCACAAAAATTCAGCATTCCAATCATTCTGTTTTCTTCCTCGGTATCAATTAAACAAATTGGTATTATTTCGATGGAACCCGGGACTGAAATATCGGCTGGCGTCCCTGAGCCAACCATTGACCCCAAACCACACCGAATGAAAAATAGCTGGATTATTATGGGAAGAACAACCAAAGGCACATCGGACAAGTTCTATTTTGTGCGTTCACCGACCACCGCGAACGTGAAAACGACGAAAGATACCAATGTTGTGTCTGAAAATTCCATGGTTTATGGATCGTTTTTGATTGACGATCTTGGGACAACCAGTAGAGACAATCATTTGGGGACGCGGTTAAGAGATGCATTGACTGGCGGAAAAGACTACGGCGCCCGCGCGCGCAAAATCGAAGAATTCTTTGATGATATTTCCTTCGTCAAATGAAACTAATATGATAATATACAAAACGTATTATTATCATAAATTGGATGTGTATAATTATTATCATAATTATAGTGACATGTCGTTATAATAGAATTTATACACACGGTTTGTAATGTCCTCATTGAATCGGTTGAATGTCCCCTTTTTGAAATCGTAATATCCAAATTCGCCGTTGTGTTTGTATAAATACCGCAGCGACCGATTAAACGCCGAAAAATTAATGGCGGTTCGAATAAATTCAGGTTTTGATTCGTAACTGTATTTCTCCATGGACGAATTTAATATGTTCAATGAAAACTGGTTCCCGTGCTCATCTACAAAAGGCGGCTCTTCTTGTCTGGGGTAATCAAAATATACAAAAAAATAGGTGTCTATCATCGTGAATCGGTTGTTGAAAATTACTTCAAAATTGGCGGGGTCGTATTCAATCTCCATGGTTGTTATAATACACAATACGCGTTTATATTATTTTACAAATTTGATTACCGCGAGTCGTCAGTTTCATCCGAATCGTAGTTTTCTTCCGATTCATAGCAGTCGTCTTCGTCTTCGGATGAAGAATATAGAGGAGCGATTACTTGTACTTGTTCTTGTTCTTCTTGAGGATAAATAACAGAGGGTTGTTGTTCTTGAACATTCATCTCTTCCGAAATAAACCCAGCATGTGTTCTCATCAAAATATACTGAACGTCATCAATCGGTTGAATATTGATACATAAAAATCCGTGATATTTGCCTTTATTTGATATGAGCACATCTAGCATAGCCGGCGTTTCAATACCATAGAACTTGCTATTAAAAATATCGCCATACGGAATATGTCTATCATCAAACCCGGTATTTCCATCTTTATCAATATAACAATGCCCAAACATCGGATTAAACATATTAATTAATTTCAGTCCCTTGACCAATTTTGCCCTCGATTCAACGCAATAAAACGCCGCCCACCGCGCCCTCAATATCAAGTAGGGACGAAAAACTTGGTATATTATTTTTGGTGGGAAGTTTTTATGAAACCGGATCATCATAAATGGGTTGCAGAAATCGTGTATCATTTCAAGCACGTCTACAATGCGTTCTTGTGTTACTTGAATGTCTTTGCTATAATGGGTTTCTATCGCCAGTTCAATCAAATACGAACGGTTGATTCGCTTGAAAACGACAATATCAAATTCCGCCTTATAAAACAATTCAACCACGGTGGGTATTTTGGTTTTCAGTTCGCACAATCGCGTATATATCAGATTCAACTGAAACACCGACAATTCACTATTGGTGAATGGGTTTTTCGGCATTTTTGCGGCCTCGAACATATAAAAGCTGCTAGACAATGCCGATACGATTATTTTCAGCAAATCGCGGACATTGAAATGAAACCGAATGCCGTTTTCAAATAACCAAATGGTCTGTTTCGGCGGCAGGGACGACAGCGGAACCATACACAAATCGTATTCGTTGTCGAACTTGCGCATCCTTTTGATTTTGATTTTGTTGATAAATCGATACAATACTTGATACGTTCGCTGGGCCTTGTAAAAATACTCGCGGTCTTCGTCGGTAAGTTCCCCATATTTCAAATATTTCAGCCGGACTTCAAATACGGGGGTTACTATCTTGGGTTCGCACGTATATATGTGTTGGATCGCAAAAATATTAGCACGGTCTTTCAAAATTGATTTCAGACGCAGGATTTTTTTATTGATTATCTCCATTTTCTGGATGCGTCCCAATTTTGTTAGCTTTTTATATTCGGCGGGATTGTCGCTGAACAAGATTGAAATGTCCGGCTCCTTTTCGGGCAAGCCGGAATTGTTGTAATGATAATTTATGTGTTTGTTAAAAAAATAGGTCGTTTGCATGATTAGTTATTATTTACAAAATAGGTTTATATGTTTTGTAAATATCTTCTTTCGACAAATTATCTATTCAATATATAAATGACTATGGAAATAGACAAAACATTATTAGAAAGGGTTTTTCCGCCGGAAGAATATATAATAGAAGTTTGGACGCATAATGAATATACAATAAAAACACACAACAAACAAGAGTGTTTAACACTATCTTTTTTTACCGACCACATTTATATTGACTTGTTGAAAAAATGTGGAAAATCGGGAACTGATTCATTGGACAAAGTATATAAATTAGCACAAATGATATCAACCGTTAAATATATTGAATTGGAAGATGTTGCAGAACTTGATGAATGTGGTTACAAAATAAATTTAGCTATAATAAAAATATTAACAAAGGGCAAATCGTGGTATAATTCGCTAGGGTATGTTTCTGATAATTATGAAATGGAAAAGACAAAAAATAAAGAAATTATTGAAATGAAATATGAAGATTTTGTAGATAGAGTATATGAACTTGATCTTGAAAAATTTCAACAAACAAATACTCGTGAAGCATATATAGTTAAGATTCAATCATATATAAAACAGATTACTATTATAACACAATTATTTAAAAATCAAAAAGTTATGGATATTGATAAAGAAGCTGACCGTTATAAAGCATTTCAAAGAAAAATTTTAGAGCGTCAACAACATATTGCTGAATATAGAGAAATTATTGAAAACTATGAAGAACATATTAAAGAAAAAATTGCGAAATTTATTTTAGAACAGGAAGAGTATGAACGCAAAAGACTGTTATTTCCCTATACGACAGACGAAACAGTTAAAGCAGTTTTCACGCGTATTTTGAAATATATACAGAGTAAAGAGTGTGATAGAGATAAATTGGAGTGGCTACAAAAATTTTTAGACACAATAAATAAGACGGGTATTTTACAATATGACAACACTCTTAAAAAAACAGTTAGTAAAGGAAGCACTGGAAGCACTGGAAGCACTGGAAGCACCGGAAGCACCGGAAGCACCGGAAGCACTGGAAGCACTGGAAGCAAAGGAAGCACTGGAAGCAAAGGAAGCACTGGAAGCAAAGGAAGCACTGGAAGCACTGGAAGCAAAGGAAGCAAAGGAAGTAAGAAAAAAACTAAGAAAGCAAAAAAAAGCAGACGGAAGAATAAAGTGGCTACTCCCTAGTAATTTATACGTCATTATTTACAAAATAAATTATATGTTTTGTAAATATCTACTCGGTTTGCATAGGTGATTTTGCCTTATAGCACACCACACATTGAATATTATTTTCATTTCCAACAATCATACATTTTGTGCATAAATAATGTCCGCACTCTTTTTTTGTTAAATGCGTTATGCCCGAAAAACACATATTACATACTACTGGGGCAACCTTGATTGTTTTTTTAAAATTTTTACGAAGCAATTCATACAAGCACGACATTCTTATATTATACTGTCTATATTTGTTTGTATATTTTCATCATATCTTTGTTTTCCTTGAATGTTTGTTCTTTGTTGTTTTTTCCAAAAATAATATCGTCTTCTTTCATTTTTGGGTCAAATGCCTGCATTATTTTTAAAAACACCTGAAAGTTTATATCATTTTCTCTCTTGGCCCACCCATTGTTTGTAAAAATCTTGCACGCAACTCCGTTCTTTCTTAAGTAGAAAAACATTAATTGTAACGCGTCATACCGCTCGATGGTTCCAGAAATATATTGCGCGATCTCTTCAAACAACTCTGCGTGTTCTTCTAGTTTTTCAATATATTGATAACGCATAATCAAATTACAAGCCGAAAGTGTATTGTCCAAATCAAACAAAACGGCACGTTCTTTGGTCGACGGCTCGTTTGCCCATTTTATGATTTTCTTTGTTTGTGATATTGTGATGCCCTGGTTTGTAACGTTATTGCATTGGTCGCACAAATGGCTGGAGTTGGCCATATCCATATCCTTTACGATTTCTTGGGCGTAACGGTTGTTTTTGTATTTTTTAGAATACATCATTGGGTAATAAAAATCGGATTTTCCTTTCAGTATTTGTGTATATGATTTTTTCCATGATGGCGGAATCAATATGGATTTTATTTTTGGAAAACGGTCTCTAAATGGATTTATGTTGCGGTCAAGGTCGTCGTCGAAAAAAACAACGGAATCGGATTTGAATAGTGTATTTTTTCGAGTACCAAGTTTTCGAGTACCAAGTTTTTTTGGCCCAAGCTTTTTTGGCCCAAGCTTTTTTGGCCCAAGCTTTTTCGGCCTTTGTTTTTTTGTTCCCTTGACCATTTGGAAATATATAATAATGTTAGATTTTATTGGTCATGCGCAGTGCGTTGTAAAGATATGCCTTGTATCTTTTTTGTTCCATTGGTGTTCTCTCAAGAATAACCTGTGTCTGTCGTAGCACGCGCACAACCATTACGACTAGCACAAATAATAATATAATAATAAAAGTCTCCATTTTGATTTTGATTTTTATTATTAGTAAAAGGTGGGGAGGTTTATCAATTTTATAAGACAGTCGGCAACTGCATTGCCTTTAAAAAACAAATTATAAGGCAACTGCGTTGCCGACCGTCCATAAGGCGATTTCATCACCGACTTTAAAATACATTGTATCCATCATCCCCACAACTTCCCATATCCGCCGCTTTCAAATTATGAACATTATTATCCACGCGAATATTCTTCATCGAGCATTTCTCCGCCATAAGACCCATCTCATTGAACAGCGAATCTATCTTATCATTGGTGTTTCCACGAGTCATTTCTGCATCATTCATCTTCTCAACCGCCTTCATATCTAGAACCAGGCCAAACGAATTGGTTCCATAGTATCCCGGTTGGCCGCACATCACATTGGCCGACACACCACGCATCTGGTCAAATTCACCATGTCTGCTTGCGTCCAAGAACACCTCCGTGTGCATCTCAAACGTACCCTTTGAAATCGGTCCAATGTCGTCACCCAGAATACCCGATCTGAACATAGGAACTAGACGCGACGTCACCGTCATTCTGTCGCAGAGCACACTCAGATGATGATAATTCACATAGGCATCCGACACCTCCATCACTTCCATGAATTCGTTCACTATGTTTTGACGAGCCGCCTCAATTCCAAGCAAGTCATATACTTCTCGAATGTCGTTACTATAGGTTCTTGTGTAATCAATGAAATCAAGCGAAAACAGGTCAATCAAGTTGCTTCCGACCGTGTCTAGAACCCAGGTGTCCTTGCGAACATACTTGCTGTCTTCCAATACGACCTGGTCTTTCAACAATCGCGGATTCACGTTTGTAATACCACTCACTCCTCTCAGCACAATATTATTAAGAACACTGTCTTGGAAATTCTTGAGTAAATAGATTTCATCCGATTGGTCGAGTGATTCGGGAACACCCTTCTTTGGTCCTTTGAACACCGACGAGTTCAAGCGGATTCTGAATACCAGGTTGCTTGAGTTCATATCTGAGTAAATACAACTGACGTCGGAACCGTGAGAGTTGCTAATCGCAAAGTGGATATCGTCCATAGTGATGTTCTTGTCGAGCAATGACTCGGCGTCAATTTCAATACGAACCACCCATTTGGAGCGAGCCGGTCTTCCAGCCAATGTGTCTTCATTGCATTCTTCCACCATGTTCTCAAACTCATAAAACTGGTCGATCAATTCGCGGTCAGCGTGAATATGGGTGGCGTGGTCGTTGGGGTCGAAACAGATTTCCACCGATTTCACAACATCCACTAGTTTTGTGTATTGAATCATGTTGCAGTAGTTGGCGGCGCGGTCCTTCTCGTGCTGCTCATATGGCTTCATATATACAGTTGCCGAAGGTCTCTTGGGGTTCTCGGTGAGACGCAGAATTTCTTCAATACGCGGCACACCACGAGTCACGTTGGATTTGGACGACACTCCAGCAAGATGAAATGTGTCTTTCTGACATAATCCATTATAAATGTTGAAATTTCGGGTATTCTCAACCGTCAAATCATAAGCATACGGCGTGGTGTTGTCGATTTCTTCAATTGAAATGATTTCATCAAACAATACGTCGGCATATCTATCTTTCTTATCTTCAAATACAAGCTCACCGTCAATTTCATTGGGTACAGTCAGCGCATTTCTGCAGAATTCATACTTGTATGTATGAGACGAAATGTATTCAATACAGGTTTGTTGCTTCACTATAAGTTTCATTCTTAGAATTGCCGCCAATTTCTTAGCCTGTTGATTTACCACATTTAATTGATAACATTGCTTGATATCTTGACTTCCTCTATTGTTGGTCTCTGGTTTCTTTGGCTTTGAAATGAAACTGTAGATGTCCATGATATTCAACATCTGCTGGACGTCAATTAGTAGCTGCTTGGAAACCGAGTTCATCAATATGGAGTGGGATTTCTTTGAAATTGTGCCGTCTCCACCAATGTAGGCGTCCAAGAATCCCTGGATACACTCTTTGTTGGAAAATGTGATGATATCCGAGACAAACTTATTATGACTAAGTTTACCGCAAAGCGACTCGAGTACACGGCATAACAGGGTGTTGTAGATTCGCAAGTCTTGGCTTGTCCAGCCCTCCTCGCATTTGTTCTCGTGTCGATAGACCTTGGTATTGATATTCCACTCCTTGCATAATTCCAGGATTGGCTGGAAATACGCGTCGTCATTGTTCGCAATGGAAATCTGGGTCTTCGTCATACATCCCTCTGCCGCATATGCACCGATCAAATAACCAAAGTTGTAGTTGAGCTCGATTTGTTCCGGGATATTGTAGGCATTCATCGATGTTTGTTTCGTATAAACACAGCCTTTGGCGATTATTGTCTTGGTTTTGCAGCCCTTCTTCACCTTGTCCACATTCATCTTTGAAGTAAATGAATCGCTGTGTTTGTATGGGAGCACAAATGTTTTGCCGTTGTGAGTCTTCCACCAATGTGTCTCTTTCATAACGGATTTTGCCTTCTCAACTTCGCTGCTATAGATGTATTCAGTAGGTGGGAGAACTGTCTTCAAATCCAGTTTCTTGGTATCATTGAACTCAATTGTCTTCTTTGAAACCGGCAAATAATCGCCGACTTTCAAATTCTCGCCGTCGATGCCGTCGATTTTTCCATTCACCAGTTTCAAGAACGATTTGGCTTTGGTCGCAATGACCTCGCGATGCTCCTTGGTGGTGATCTTCAACATCACGTTGGTGCCGTCCTTGTTCTTAACTGGATGTTTGGTAACCGCCTCGACTCTGTCCCATGTGATCTTGCCTTCTTCATTACATGAAGGCACTTCGTAATATTCCTCCAACTCGGCATATGTGGTGTCTGTGTCGGAATAATACTCCTTCTTTACAGCCTTTCCGATGAACTTGTTTGTGAAATCGCCGATTTGGACTTTCTGAATTTTTCCTGCGCGGTTTCTTACAATAATTTCAGTCTCATATGTGACTGAGTTGAGCGTATTGTGAACATACACACCATAGTCAGTCATAAAAGTTTGATGTTGAGGAACAGTAAAATCATATACATATTCGGTTTGGTCACCCTCATATATATCCAATTCAACAATCTCGTCCCAAACCACATTTGACTGTGCGGCTTGTCTTAGTATGTTAAGTTCAGATTCAATCTTTGAAGCATTCACATCTTGTTCAAATACACCAATGTATTTTTGGAGTGTTCTGCGTCCAATGGAATCCTTGTTTTTCCATCTTCCGTATGTTCTGCTTTGCCCTTCCAATTGTAATACCTTTCCACATTTTGCGATAATCTTACCAAGACCATTTATCTTATCAATATCTTCAGCCAAGCTATGAACATCGCGGCTCAAATATCTTACAAGACTTGCTAATTTTTCACTGTGTAAATCAGAACCAATCTCATCCGAGTATATTTTTGAATATTTTGAGGAAATCGATAAGTTATACAATTTCTTTTCGTGAACCATATGTTCTTTCAAACTAGCAAATATTTCAAAATAATTAAACAACAATGCGATGTCTTTAATTAACTGCTTGCTTCTACTGCACGCGCGTATTTCATTATGATTCTTATCAGTATTGAAATTACCATCGCCATCCATATATCCTCTAAGTAATGCGGATTTGAATTCGATAGGAGCAATAAATGCAAAGTCAGGAATATGTTTAACAAATGACCCATTTCCACAAGTAGTAGTTAATAAATCAGCAACTTCAGCACATGTGAAACGAGTATCGGTGGTATGGCCATATTCACTTTCCTTTTCGTAAACCTTGCATTCTTTTCCAAACAAAGAAGCAAATGCCTTGGTATTATTAACAAATGTTTGTGAAATGTTGCTGATACTAATTGTGTTATAATTCACACTTCCTTCCGCCAAATACGCGCCAACAAACCATCCAAATGTCTTATCCAACTTAATGTCGGTTTCGCCAATCTTAATGGTTTCCTTAACAAATGTATTTGGGATTTTCTTAGCAACAGGTATTCTCATTCCAACTCTCATATCTGCACCAGTAATCGGCTCAACGCGATTGTTATTACGAATCAAATGCGAATGACTTGTGGTGGTTTCAACGAGTCTTCCACTTCGGGTGCGAACAGTCATCAAACGCCCATTCACGGGATGCTTGCTGACGTGTGAAATCTTACACCACTCGGCGGTTTCGTCTGCCTTCACCGACATTATATAGTATTCTTCTTGAAGAATGGTTTCCACACTGTCGTGGTGACCAGTATTAAATGTTAGACTGGGGTTATTTTGAATAATAGTATCACAAAATTCGCCGATTGTGGTGGAAATAATACGAACATCGCCGTCTTTTTTCTCCATTACCTTGATTGCCTCATTCTTGGTCAAAGACATCTGTGTAGTTGGCTCGCCAATCGACTGCCCCGCAATCACGCCAACCATCTCACCCGGATGGACAATCGACTTTTTGTAATTAAGAACCACATTTTCCAACAACAGGGTCAGCGCACTTCGATTG
>Ga0247722_10000612_pt1 | contig 21270 bp, 26 predicted proteins | sample MSEWelMarce3H_FC_FD_189094 | JGI IMG/M metagenome (GOLD analysis project Ga0247722, IMG submission 189094) | Subsurface sediment microbial communities from gas well in West Virginia, United States - MSEEL Well Study Marcellus 3H_FC | ecosystem: Environmental > Terrestrial > Deep subsurface >... | reverse complement strand
TAATATAAACTGCTGGAGCATTTCCACCCCAACCCTGAAGTTGCCCAAAAGATATCAAACCATTTGTAGCAACATAAACATCTGTATATTCTTGATCGCCAAGTCTGAGTGCATAAGGAAGATTCATCTTAAATGCATAATCATCATCTTTTGGAAGATCTGTGGTCTGTGGATTACCAGCGTTCTCTAGTCTAATCTGGTTTTGAACTAAGGTCACATCTTCTTGACGAGCAAGAACTGTAGCGCTATCAGAAGCAACTACCACTGTCTGGCTATCAATTTGTGTATTAAGAACTGTCATGCTGTCTGTCAAAGATAGGACTGTTGCTGATTCTGTGGCTACCGTTTGTGATCTTGCAGTCTGTGTTTCTATCGCTTGGGCCAGGGAATTCTGAGCAGAAGTAACATTATTAACAGCCACAGTAGCACTATCTACTACTGTCTGAGCCTGGGTAATTGAGTCCTGTGCCTGTGTGATAGTGGCTGTAATGGTCTCTGTAGGGCTTGTAATGGCTGTTGCTTGGGTTTCTATGACTGCCGTGGCAGTTTCAGCCTGAGTAATTGTAGCCTGTGCTACCTCTATGATGGCTGTTGCGCTTTCAATTGTTACTGTAGATCCTGCAGAAATTGTTGCTGTTGATGTTTCTGATGTTGAAACTTGTAGAGTTACTTCTTCTGTTGCACGAGCATGGTCAACAGGGGCTAGGATAAGCCACAAAACCACTAATAGTCCCACCAAACCACTCTTTAGTAGGAAAGATTTAATGTTGGGTCACACCCTTTCCAAGATGTTTGATAACCCTATTATATCATTTTTTAGGTACAAAAAAGAGGGCTAACACTTGGTTAACCCCCTTAATTGTTGGACTAGATTACTTCTTTAGAAGTGCAACCTTGGCCTTTGGATTCTTCTTGTTCCACTTAGTTGCAAGAGCGTTATACTGCTTTACAAAAGCAGCACGGTCAGCAATTGCCTTAGCATCAGCAGCAGCCTTTGCAGCAGCAGCCTCAGCCTTAATTGAATCAAACATTGTCTGCATTGCATTTACCTGAGCAATCAATGCTGCAAGTGTTGCATTAGTAGTAAATGATCCAGTTACAACGCTTGCTGTTGCAGATACTTCTACCTGAGCAGCAGTTGGAAGTGAAGTTCCACCAGTAGCAGTTACCTTAATAGCAACATCTGTAAGTGGCATGTAGACCTTGTAAGCCTTGACACCATTGGCATCTGTTGTTACTGATACCGCTGTAAGTGAGTCACTTGCTGCACCGAAAGCATATGATGAAACAAGTCCACCAGTAGCAAATAGGTTAGCAAATGTCTTACCTGAAAGGACAAGTCCCTTAGCATCTGTAGGTGTTACTGTAATTGTTGCCAATTCACCAGCAGCATATGTAGCCTTATCAAAAGCAACCTTAACTGATGCAACTGAGCCTTCAACACGGACAGGGGCAGTGTTTGAAACTACTGCTCCAGTTGTTGTTGCTGTTGATCCAGTAGATACCTTGATTCCAGTAGTTCCAGTTGCTACACCTGTTAGTGCAAACTTTGCCACACCGTCAACAATTGTTGCTGATGTGTATGAGTTGCTTACAACTGATGCTGAATCAGAAACTGCATAAAGAGTTCCTGCTCCAACTGTTACTCCTGCTGCATCGTATGCAACTGCTGTAACTACGTCAGCATTTGAACCTGTTGCAATAACTGGCTTTGCTGTTGTTGTAACTACTGTAGCAATATCTCCGTAGAATGTAACCTTCTCAACTGCAAGGACAACGCCTGATGCAGATGTAATTGTTACAGTTCCAACACCTGATGTGTTGTCAGCAAAGATACCGATGTACTGACCATTAGCAACTGTAAGTGCACGACCTTGTGCTGTGATAGTTGCATGGTTTGAGCCAGTTCCAATAAGACCTGAACCTGAGACAATTGCTGTCATAGATTCTGATGCTGAAGCACCTGCTGCGTTCTTCTGTGTAATAGCAATTACTGCTACTGCATCTGAAGCAGTTGCCTTTGGAGCGAATACTTCTACGTCTGCTGTTGCAGAAATTGTCTCACCCTTATTAAGGATTGAAGTTGATGTTCCTGCAGAGGCCTTTGTGTCTGGAGCAGTAACAGTTACTGTCCATACAACTGCTGCAGAGTTAACTCCACCAGTTGAACCTGTGCCTAGAGAAGGCGTAAACTTATAAACATAAGTACCAGCGATGCTTGGAGCATCTACTGTAGCCTTGATCTTTGCAGTTACATATGTTGCTGTATTTGCTGTTGAGGCAATATTAGCAGAATAATTACCAGAGCCTAGGACAACTGCTGCACTAGATGTTTCCTGCACAGAAAGAGTTGCAAGTGATGCAGACCCAACTGGAAGGCTAGTAACAGAAGAAGTCACAGTGACTGTATCTGATGTTGTTTGTGCCAAGAACGAAACAGTTACTACTGCTGTAGCAGACTCTCCAGTAAATACAGCATCTGCTGCTGTATCAATTGAGATTGTGTCTGCGTTTACGGCAGCCTGTGACGGCATGGCAGAAAGGGTTGCGAAGGACAAGGCTGCAGCGATGCCCAATGCGAGTTTCTTGAATGAATTCATCTTTCTCCTCGTTTGTTTTATTCCAGTCTTATGACTAGAAAATTTATATTAGATTGAATTTGTCTAAGAAATCACGAACGTCATCCGTCATTTGCTTAGGTTCTAATTCTACCATAGATCTTCTTTTCTCCGCAAGTTGAGCGGAAGAAGAGGACCAAGTATGTACTTCAATAACTGTATTAGTAGTCTTTGGGGTATGTGATATAGCCCCAAATACTGCTCCAGCCAAAGCATCTGCTAAGTCTTTAGACTTTTTTCTAGGGTGATCTACACGATTGCCCTTCATAATCTTTAACTCAGACATTTCTTCTAGCAATATTGGGATCATAGGAATTGCTACACGCTCTTCATATATCATCATTGCTAAATCTTCATAATGTTTCTTAGCAACAGAAACAGTTTCAGTTCTGATTCCAACAGCCTGCAACTCATTTTGAATATCAAAAGATTGCCAACGGTCAAATGAAACCATACCAAGATTAAAACCTTCTCTACGAAGATTCATAATCCAGTTCTTTACATCAGATAGGTTAACTGGTCCTTCTGCTCTTGGTTCCCACCATGCTACTGCATCTACAACAACCATTGGCGCTACTTGTTCATAATCTTTAATTACCTGAATGTTTACCCATTTGTCAACATGTGCAATTGCTACCGCACACTTATCGTGCTTTTGTGCAAGGTCAGCATGGATATAATAAACCTTATCTGGGTCTGGCTTAAAGGACTCGTCAAACCTTCTAAACTGATCTAGTGGATTACGAAGTGTCATAACCTTTTCTAGTTTAGTTCTGTCTTTAAAGAATGCATCAGAAGCGTAGGTAGGCATGCAGGCAAAACGCATCATAGCGTCTGCTAAGTCTGTATAGAATGCAATCTTAAAGTCATCTATGTTACGGGTGGGATTTACTTCCCATGTAGGTCTTTTAAATGCCAATACCCTTGGAATTTTGTAAGAAAGGATAGTATCTTCTTCCCAAGAAATCTCAAACCTATTTCCTGGATCTTCGTGTGGAAGATCTTCGTTCATAATAAATGTATGTCTGCGCTCAATAGTTTCTTTCTCAGCAATAACTGCTTCGTATCTTTGTGAGATAAAGTCTCCTTGGTAACGGGGGAATGAAAGCAATGCAACCTTACCTAGGTCTGGGAAACGAGAGTCTACAGTACCACGGAATGCTTTATAGATGTTTTCTGCAGTCTTACCCTGCTCATTACCTGTACCAACTTCAGATGCAAAACCAGAAATTTCATCAAGCACTGCCATAAACAAGTTTAAACCTTCGTGTGATTCTCTTTCTGAGTGACCAGAGTAAACAGTGATTGCCTTATCAAACTCAACTGAATCTGCTTTTGGATTATACTTTCCAGCAAACCAAGGCGACTTCTCAATCTTTGTTTTAAAACCTTTAAAGAAAACGTTCTTTGCCTGCTGTGCGTTAATAGCCACGTTGATAATATCAATAGCATCTCCTGCAGGTTTTCCATAATATACTGCTGGGTCTTTGAGGCATAACAGTTTATATACTACATAGGCACATGCTACTGTAGATACGAAGTCTTTTCCAGATCCCTTGCCAAGTTGCAGAATGATCTCGTTTTTTGTGTATTTCTTAAAATATGCTTCACCTTCAGTAGGACCAAGGATATCTACAAGGTCTTCTTTGCGATAAATCTGACTCATTGCTTCTACAATTTGATACTGAATATCAGATAGTGGTGGCTGCCCAAGATAGTCTGGAGACTCAACAAATGTCTTTGCGTCTACAGGCTTTTCAATAAAATGATTCTCTTTAAGTACTTCAAGAAAATCATTGAACATCGTGGACAACTGTAATCACTTCTCCTTCTTTTGCAATAGCAGAAAGCCTTTGCATAATAATGTCACGAACCTCTGGATACTCTGATGCAATGTCTCTAAGAATTCCTACAAGAACTTCTTGGCGACGCTCAACCTCAACCATCTCTTCAGCAAGTTCTTTATTCTCAAGAAGCCCAGCCTTCTGTAACATGTCAATGCGCTTAGACTCAATATCCATAACAAGTTTAATTGCTGCAGTCTTTGCACTAAGGTTATTAGTCATAGATGCTTCATCAATAACTTCATAGGATTTTCCAATTAGTCTTGCATAGTGTGCATCCATTGCAGCCAGTGCTTCTTTAGCACGAGCACGGATAGCATCATTAGCAGATGCCATAACCTTCCACTCATTAATCAAAGAAACAACACGAGTTCGTGGAATATCTAATTCTTTTGAAATAACCGTAGGGTCGTTGCCTTTTAGATATTCACTAACAACAACGTTTACCTGGTCAAGGTGCTTAATCAAATCATCCTCAGTTGACATACTTGCCCTCTAGTCTATTGATTTCATCTTTGATATAGAATATAGCCTTCTCAAGATCTTGAATAGTTTTTGATTCATCTTTAAGTCCTGCTCTCCACAGATACTTAAAAGCATTACCTATATTAAAGTTACGATGACGAGTAATCTGAATACACTCAACGCCAGATGGGTCTGTTGTATAGTGTGTTGGGTGATTGACTTGATCAACTGTAATGTTTAGATTTTCACTCATCTTCATCTTCTTCCCACTCAAATGCTTCTGGCAAACCTTTTAATGCTGTTATAACAAATGTTATTCCAACAGCACCAGCAATACCTAAACCAATTACTAACTTTTGTATTTTATTCATCGTCTTGACTTCCTTAATCCAAATTTTGCCAGATACACATAAATAGTCTCAACACTTGCACCACACTCTTTTGCAATTTCTTCTGGAGTCTTCTTATCCATAAGGTAACGCTTTTTTAGCCAAACCTCATTTGAGTATAGTTTAGCCATCAAAGAACTCCGAATCAAACTTCCACTTCATAACCTTTGGCCCAGTATAGATCATCTCATACATCTTTGCATTAAAGTCTTCTGACAATATTTGATACATGCGTGGAGATACCTCTTCTAGTTTATCTGTAATAGAGTATATCATTTCTCCTGTATCACTGTCAATACCATCCATCTCAATAGCACCCATAAGGACTAGGTGTTCAATAAATGCAGCCTTCTTTATTGCCCTATCTTTACTCATGTCCTACTGCCTTTCCCCAATTGTTAATCGCCCAATGGCCTATGCCACAGGCATCTGCTACATCGTTATCGTCAATTGCTTTATCATAGGTAGTATTAATAAACTTAATAGTTCTTTCTTTGCGAAGCATTCTTTCATAGGCTTTGTACCAAGATTCTGACTTCCCTGGATTCTGTGAGCGAATAAATAGTTGCTCATCCTTAGAGATCTTTTTGTTACCAATGTAGTTTTGCCATGTAATCGGCGATACCTTACCAAAGGTTCTAATCCCGCTAATTGCAGCAGAACCTAGAAGTGCTCCCTGAACTAAAGCAAGGTCAGCAGCAGTCTTTGGACTATTCATAAATACAGTATGCTCAATAACAATAGCATCAACATTGATATATTTTTCAAAGTAGAGTCGTGTCTTTGCAGCAGCGTCTCCAACTTTGTCATATATATCTTTGCCTTCAAAGTAAATCTTGCCACACTCTTTTAAGAATCCAGCATGGAAGGTAGCATAAGCAAGACTATTTGTGCTAGCATCTATTGCACAAATTCTTTCTGGTTGGGTTTCTATGCCCCACTTATTCTTGCTCATACTCAATAAATCCTTTCAACTCTTTAATCATTTTGTTAACTTCTTTTTCACTTATGTTACAATTTGAACAAAATCCAGAATCGTTGTATATGGATAGGAGAACTCCGCATCCACCAAGACACCTTCTGTCTTTGCCTATTCTTTTTTGTCTACGTGTAACTTGATATCTTTCAGCAATTTTTTCTCTAGTAGCCTCATCTCTACAAATATTGCTGCAATATATCTGATAACTTACTTTAGGATTAAAGTATGTATCACATTTGTTACACAGTTTCAACTAACTTCTCCATTGATTTGATTTTAACTACGCCATCTCCAGCATCTGCACAGGCCTTTTGAATAGGGCATGTCTTACAGATCTTGGAGTTAGAGCGATAGTTTTTGGTAGGAAGAGTTCTATCTTCCCAAGCCTTGCGAACATCACGCATCCATTGAAATGCGTTATCAATCCATTCACGATAATTATCATCTACTTCTACTGGCAACACAAGGAGTTCGTGATTATTTTTATTCTCATAAATAAGTACGCCCTTCTTCTTGCCAAGAATCTTCATATAGATAAGCAACTGAATTAAGTGTCCAGTCTTTGGTTTCATAGAATTCTTACGATACTCAAATCCTTCGTTGAGCATTGTCTTGATTTCTCCAACGATCTCTTCGCCTTCCCAATCAAGCATAACGTCACCATACCCAAAGATAGGTGGATCATCATGGCGAATCTTAAACTCTGTTGTTTCTTCATTGTTATCATCACGGTAAACTTTAACAATGCCAGCATTCATCATGGCATTTTGAATTCTTGCGTGAGATAAAGTTCCAGCAGTCATATTTGCTGCGCCGTAGGCATCTGCATTATCTTCAAACATCTGACCATCAAATGCTAGATACCAATACCTAGGACATTCTCCGTGTGAGTATGCAATTGTAGATGGTGCAAAAGTTTTCTTTTGTGTCTGCTTTGGACCACGGTTAATAATATATCCGTGCTTAATCTTTTCAATTAAAGCATCGCTATCAAGAATGTTGTTCTTTTTGGTAGCAGGCTTAAGCATCACCGAGTGTAGTAAATTCTTAGTCATATTCATCCTTTGTTTATATAAGTATACCAGGTTAGCGCATTATGTATTTTAATGCTGAGACCAAGTTGTTTACTGCTTCTGCTGCTGTGTAATAAATATTTTTCTTTGCCCGATTGTTCTTGTCAACATTTGCCATCCAAGTAGCCTTTAACGCTAGTTTTCCTGCAATTGCCTGAAGTCTTACAATCTCAATTGCTGCAACTGGCATAGGAATGTCTGGCTTAATAATTAACTTAGCAATCATTGATAGAGCCATTGTAAGTTCTTCATCATCCATAAATTCGGCAATCTCTGCCAAACCATTAACCATCTCCAGCGTTGTTTGTCCTGTACCTTCTGTCATTTTATTCTCCTTCTACTAACTGTTCTAACATGTCTAATTCAATTATAGCAAGTCTGACCTTCTGGGTACCCTCGCCAAGTACGATAATCAAGGCAGGATCCATACTCTTCTTAAGAGCATCAGTAACAGCCTTAGCCCAAACATCTTGGTTAATAGTAAAAGACTTTGAGCATTCTTTAAAGTCAACTACAAAGTTATGCCAAGAGGCATCACCCTTCGTGTTATTTCTACCAGAGTTTTTGTGCTGCTTTGCACCTATTCGCTTTGACTCAGAACGCTCACTCATTTGCAAAGTCCGCCTTCTTCTTTTTCTTTGGTATTAGATTTACTTTAGATACATGCTTCTTAGTACACATCCATGTAGCATCTCCAGATTCAATCCAAAGTCTTAAAGAAAGAACTTCTTCTTGACATTTTTTGCAAGGAAACTTTCCTTCAAATACTTTAAATTCTTTATCAGCCATTTGAAAGTTTCTTCTTTAAAGACTCTTGCAGATCAAGGTCTTCCTTTACACGGTTGATAAAACCATCTCTACCTTGCACCTTTGTTCCGTCATCAAGTTGATACCATGCACCAGTTCTATTTACAAGACCTGCTGCTTCTGCTGTATCAACAAGATCGCCAATAGAGTCAATACCAATGTCATCTCCTCTAAAATAAAAGTCATACTCGCCTGACTGAAATCCTGGAGAAGTTTTAGAGAACTGCAGTTCCCAACGAATCTTTCTACCAATCTTTTCTTCAATCAACTTATCACCAATCTTAATCTTGCCTTTGATTGCTTGATTATCAGATTCTGATGAGAACAGTTTGATTACTGTTGACGAGTAAAATTTTGTAGCCTGACCGCCTGTTGGCTGTTGGCTTGTATACATTGCGTTAATATTATTACGAGATTGTGAAATCAAAACAAACAATGTAGGCTTAACCTTGTTGTTAGCATAGTTAATCATCTTCCAGGCATTTGAGAAGTCACGAGACTCTGCACCAATCTGCTTAGTATTTTCTAATTGCTTAAGTTCATCAGAGTCTTTTTCAAAATAAATTGCGGGAAGCAAAGAAGTAATTGAATCAACAACAACAATATCTACTCCAGCATTAATAAGATTAGTTCCAACATCTACCATCTCATTGATAGTACGTGCTTGAGAGTATATTAGTTTAGATGAGTCTACCCCAAGGCGTTCTGCCCAAACCTTGTCATATGACATTTCAGCATCAATCCATGCACAGATCTTTCCTTCCTTCTGCGCCAGACCTATCATCTGAAGGCATAGAGAGGACTTTGCAGAGGACTTTGAACCCCAAATGAGTACTTGTCTACCATATGGCAAGCCACCCGCTAAGGCACGGTTTAAACCAAAACTTGGTGTTTCTGCATACTCTGTTGGAGGAACTGAGTCTCCAACCATAATAGTCTTACGCAACTTGGGGTTAAGTTGTGCTAGTACTTCTTCCATTGTTACTGACATTAGAATCGTACCCCGTGCTTTTCTGGGCGAGATTTATTAAACTCTACCTTTTCTAGTAGGGCATTGTCTAGAGACAACTTTGTGTACCCTGCCTCTACTACTCCTGCATATAAATCTAGTGTACGAATAATAATATCTGCAAACTCTTTTGTGATCTCTTCTTCGCCTTTGTCTTTACGAATTGCTTCCATTACCTCAGTAACTTCAGAGACAATCATCATTAGTTGTTTTGCAATAAAGATATCATCTACGGCATCTGGCTCTGGCCAAAAGCCTTTCTCGGTTGCATTCTTGTGTAGTTCTATTGCCATATTGTCAAGCATTTATATCCTCCAGTGTTATTGTTCCATCTTTTGTTTTGCCAAAACTAAACTTGTAAGACTTACCCTCTTCTATATGCATGTATGCTTTTGAGAATGCTGTAGGAAATACAGTGATAGGGTGCAAGTCTCTGCTTGTATCTGCAAGCGTAAGAGTTGCCATTTTCTTTCCTGTTTTAGTAATTCTAGGTTTAAACGATACCACATACATCTCTTCATCTTTATATGGCAACTGCTTATAACTTAAAAACTTTACAAGAGCATCTGAAGATGTTCTTATTTCATCTGCTGGAATTGCAGAAACAATTCTGTTGTCTGTTGCCAAAAGCAAGTATGTCTTTCCAGTTTCAATTGTTGTCTGCTCTTCATCAAAGATTCCAATTGATCCAGTCTTATCTAATACTTCAACTCTTGACCAGCCAGTACCACGCTTAATTGCTTTTACCATTCCCAAAAGAATATAAGATCCTTTTTCTTCAAACTGTTCTACATCGCTAATAAAAGCATAGTAGTGAGATGGAATAGTAATATTAAACTCTGGTAGATTTAGATACTCATAAAGGTTCTCTTTAATCTCATCATCATTCCTAGGGTTATCATTAAATGTTGCAGCACCAATTACTCTTAGTGCTTGAAGTGCACGGGAGTTTACTCCGTTTCCTTTTGTAAAGGTAAATTCTTCAAGTTCTTTGTATGAATTAAATGGTCGTGCTGATATGTATCGTTCAGCAATCGTGTCAGATATGAACTTGATAGCACTGAGTCCAAACCGAATGCCCTTACCCTCAATTTTAAAATCTTTATCCGAATCGTTAATGTGAGGTAACTTGATACTAATGCCCATTCTTTTCGCTTCAATAAGATACTCAGTTCTTCCATCTTTATCCTTTTCATTTTTTAATAGTGCAAACATAAACTCTAGCGGATAGTGGTATTTGAGCCACGCTGTCCAATACGAGAGAGTACTGTAGGCAACGGCATGCGATTTGTTGAACGAATACCCAGCATGCGCTTCAAAATCATGCCAAAGATCCAGAGCATCGTTAGGGGAGATATACTTACTAGCACCACTAATGAAACGATCTTGGAACTCATTAAACTCTTTAGCATCTTTTTTCTTTCCAATGATCTTTCTAACTTTATCTGCTTCCGACATGGACATACCGCCAAGTTGTACGCATGCTTGCATAACTTGTTCCTGGTAAAGAATGCAGCCATAAGTATCCTCCGTAAATGGTTTTAGAATTTGGTGAAGATAGTTAATATTTTGACGACCGTGCTTGCGGTCAATATAATCTTTACCGATTGTGTTAGCAGCACCTGGGCGAACCAAAGCATTTGATGCTGCGAGTTCGTTTAAATTTTTTACACCCATCTTAATAAGAAGGTTTGTGTATGGTGTTGCTTCACACTGAAACACTCCCTTAGTGAAACCACTAGAAAGCATTTCGTAAACATCTTTATCATTCATATCAATTGATAATAGGTCAATGTCAACATAATGATTTTCTTTAACCATATCAATAGTATCTTTAAGTACGCTAAGAGTCTTAAGTCCCAGAGCATCAATCTTAATTAATCCAATACGCTCTGCTTCTTCCATGTCTACACCAACAACAGGAATACGCTCATCACTACCAGTAGAGGATCTTGTTTCCATTGGAGCGTGTCTAAAGATTGGTTCTTTTGAAGTAACAACACCAGCAGCATGGATACCAGTACCACGAATTCTTCCACGCAGTTGCTCTCCATAAATTTCTACCTCTGGATATTTTTCACGGAACTCTCTTGTTGATTTAGAGTTACAGAAATCATCCCAAGTATCTACAGTCTTTAGTACCTTGTTTACATCTGACAAAGGAATATTTAGAACTCGTGCAATATCACGAACAATTCCTTTTCCAGTAAATTCTAAGAAGGTTGCAATAGATGCAACATGGCGATATTGACGAACTAGATAATCCTTTACTTCTTCACGACGAGTATCTTGAATGTCTGTATCAATATCTGGAAAGTCATTACGGTCTGGGTTAATAAAACGGAAGAACAAAAGGCCATGCTCAATTGGATCAATATCAGTAATACCAAGTGAGTAGCACAACAACGAACCAGCAGCAGATCCACGACCAGGACCTACCAAGATACCTTCTTTCTTTGCCCAGCCAATCATATTCTGAACAACAAGAAAGTATGGACCAAAGTTCTTATTCTTAATAATTTCTAACTCTTCATCAAGGCGGTCAAGGTATTCTTGATTTGTATCCAAACCACGAACCTTTAAACCTTCCATAGCGAGTGTTCTGAGTTCTTTGTCTGGGTTCTTGTACTGTACTGGTAGTAGGTTTAGTCCATCTTTAATGTCATAGTCTTCTACCTTGTCTGAGATTACTAGTGTATTTGTATACATATCTTCTCTGACAATACCCTGGGATTCCATGGCAAACTTCATTTCGTCATAAGAAAGAAGGTGAATATCAAACTTGTTAAACGACATTTGTCGGTCTTCACCATATAAGTAGTCAAGACGCTTCATCATTCCGTCTTGCTTCTTAGACTTGTCATAGGTGGTATCTTTTTGTACCTTGGCGTGAGAGTTCATAAGTAACTTAAACTCTTGAATTTCTTTTTGTGATTCGTCAACATGGTGACAGTCTGGAGTAACCACAGTCTGAATTTTAAACTCATCTGCAAGATCTGCCAGTTGCTTGTTTACTTCTGCACCATTGTGTGGCATTAACTCCATATAGAAATCATCTGCAAACACACGCTTAAACCATTCAATATGTTTCTTTGCTTGTGCATACTCTCCGAACTCAAGAGCCTTTGCAATAATACCACTAAGACAGCCAGAGAGTACAATAATACCTTCGCTATACTTTTCTAATACTTCAAAGTCAAAACGTGGTTTATTAAAGTACCCCTCTGTCCATGCAATTTCATTAATCTTGTTAAGATTTTCAAGACCTACTTGATTCTTAGCGAGAAGGATAATGTGATTATAAACTAGATCAGTTGGCTCTGTGCGTTCTGCCTTCGGCCTCTTGTCAAATCTATCAACACAAAAATATCCTTCCACGCCAAGAATAGGCTTTACACCTTTTGCTTTTGCAATTCGGTACAGTTCCCGATGCCCAGATAAGGTTCCGTGATCTGTGATAGCCAATGCTGGCATACCAAGTTCAACTGCTCGGTCTACATATTCTTCTGGAGTAGCAACACCATCAAATAACGAATAGTGTGTGTGTACGTGTAAGCCTGCGTAGTTCATCTATTACCAGTCTGTGTTTGTTGCAGACGTGGTTGTTGGACCATCAAAGCCCAAATAGAATGCTTCTTGTTCCGCATAAGGAATCTTCTTAAGTGCTGATTCCAATGGGAATGGTTCAACCTCTGCCCAGTCAAAAGGTTCCTTGTCTGGTGCAGATGGAATAAGTGTGTAAGATGTTTCAGTTCCCTGACCATTACGCTTTACCTTCCAGACCAAGTTTGAGATGCTTCCTGTTTCAAGAGCATACTCACGAATGGTATTGAAAGCAGATTGCTTGCTTACACCCATTGACCAAATAGCAACATATGGCTTTTCAATTCCATCGTCTACTAGGACATTGCAGTAGAATCGAAGACGACCACGCCATCCAGCCTTTGGATCTTTGCGATGCATTTCTTCTGCCCAGTCACGGCCTTCTGATTCCATAGTATCTACAGCCTTACGCTTGTAGTCCTTTGGGTTTGTGTGTTCCTTTACAACTAATGCAAGACCACGACCTTCATTGTAGTTGGCTGAGTCTTCATCTAGTTCTTCAATAAAGCGAATCTTTACTGATTGACCATCGGCAAGTTTTAGCCACTTTACCTTTGGTGAGTTTTCGTCATACTTTGGCTTGTCAAGCAGGGCATTAATATTCTTGAGTCCCTTTACTACGCTCATATTTTCTCCTTCGTGTTGTTATATTAGTTTAGCATAGACGAGATAGATTTGTCAAACTGGAACTCTATGTCCCTGATTGCACTGTCATCCATATCGCCAATGTCTTTGTATTTTTTGTCTATGGTAACTACGCTGACTAGAGATCCAAGTTTTTCAATTAACTTGTCTTTCATAATTGCACCAGCATCGTCATTATCTGCAACAAGTACAACATTGTTGAAGTACTTTTCTAACAACTTTATCTGTGAGGCAGATACGTTAGCACCCAGTGTTGCAACTGCTGGGAAACCTACTTGGTCTAAACGAATGGCATCAAAAGATGATTCCACTACATATATAATACTAGAAGTCTTAACCCTGTGCAAGTTAAACAAGACCTTGCTCTTTGGAAGACCAGGAGTATTCTTAAACTCTTTACCCTCAACAGAACGACCAACAAAACCAATCGTTAATCCATCTGGAGAGTGTACAGGAATAGTAACCATGTCCTGCTTTTCTGAATAACCTAACCAAAACTTTTTAACAGAATCTTCTGTAATTGATCTTCCAGAGTAGTACCTCATTGCTCTTGGAGACTCAAGTGCTTGATTATTTAAACGTTTAATCAGAACTTCATCATACTGAATAAAATCTGGTGGTGCGTACATAGCCTTATTGACTATGTTCTCTATGTTTGTTTCTGTTTCTTTACTTTTAATATAACGAACAGTCTCAAAGTAGGAACGCCCTGTTGTGAACATAATAAACTCTTCAAGGTTTTTAGTTGTCTGGCATCCAAAGCAAAAGAACAAACCACTATCCTTTGCTACTTCTCCTGCTGGAGTTCTGCTGTTATTGTGGTATGGACAATATACAATAAAGTCATTACCAAACTCTGCTTCAATTTCCATACCAGAGCCATTAAGAACTCTGCGAATTTGTTCTTCGCTATAGATATTACTTGCCATCTTCAAAATCCTTATATCTGTAGTAGCCCTTATCAAAGTCTACCTGTACTAAGAAGTCACCCATAAATCCATTACGGTTTTTTCTAAATACACATTCAATAATATCACTGTTTGTTCCACGACCCAATGCAAGAAGCCAGTCAGCATCATAAGAAATCTGTCTTGACCACGCTGTTTGTCCAAGTGTTGGAGGAGTGCTAAGATCCTTTACATCGTCAGGTGTAGCAGATGAGATAGCAATGATAGGTACTTCTTCACTAATAGACATAAGTTTAAGTTCTCGTGAAAGGTTCTTCATCTTTACCGTTTCATTATCAGCCTTCTGATTTGGACTCATTAACTGTAGATAATCTACTACAACGAAGTCTGGTTTATATTGATCAATCTTTCCACGGATCACTGAAGGAGTAACTTCTCCACCAGAATCATTTGAGATAATGTGAAACTCTGGGCGACCCTCAACCTTGTTGGCGTGCCACTTACGAAGCATATCAATTTCTACTTCACCATTTGACAACTTGCGATGAGACCAAAGACCTTCACCCATAATTGCAAACACACGGTTACGAACTTCTGTCTCACTCATTTCAAGTGAGATAATCATTGGTGACTTACCCTGCTTCCATGCCTGTACAGCAAAGTACAAAGCCATCCAAGATTTACCAATACCTGGATAAGCAAGGAAGACACCAAGTTGTCCTGGCATAATTCCAGCAGGCAAATAGTTGTCAAAACCTGGAAGACCAGTTTTAATTCCTACAGCACCAAGTTCATTTTGCTTTTGTACTCTTTCGTAGTAGGCAACAGCATCTTCAAGATCAGTTGCATCAATGTCACGAATAGCAGCAGTGTTCTTTTTTAGTTCTGAAGTCTTTGTAATAAGGTGCTCAAGTGCTTCTGTTCCATTACCAGTCTGAACATCACCAGCAGCACTACGAAGAATGTCTTTTAGGCTATCGTTAAGATATTCTGTCTGAAGTTCTGCCAAGTGGTGCTTAGTTGAACCAACACCGTTAACTGGTTCAAAGTCACGAAACTTTTCTCTAACTAGGTCTGCTGGTGGAAGGGCTTGATTATTTTCAGAATAAAGACGAATGAAGTTCCAGATATCATTATGCGTACGCAACATAGTTTCAATATTTGCCTGAAGCAATACGTGGATTTGTTTATCTTCTAATACTGCGCTAATTACCTTTGCTTCTGTATTATTCACTCAACCACTCCTTAGCCATTCGTCTACGCTCTGCTCTTTCTATTCTATCTTGCTCTACTTCTTTTTTACCATTAATAATTTTTTCTGTATTGTATGCAAAATAATTCCAACTAGGTTCTTGTGCAATAGAAAAATAATATTCTAAAATGTCATAGCAATCTCCAATACCGTAAGACTCAATGAGTGCATCTGCAGCCCACTGCTCTACGTTAAGATTCATGTTAGACTTTTGCTCATACCTTTGTAGGTAAAACTTGTTAAATCTACTGAGCAAAGCCATTCGGTCTTTGCGGTCAGCCATTATCCTTCAGAAGCCTCTTCTTGTGCTTCACGGATCTTATCTGTTAACTTATCTTCTACAAACTTGTAGACACGCTCAAAAGCCTGGTCTGCTGTCTCTCCATTACGTGCACTATCTACAACGCCTAGATCAAGTCTTAGTGACTGGAAGTTGCCCAGATTAAGAGTATAGCCAAGTGTTACATTTACTTTTGTTGGTTCGTTTTCCATTATCCACCCATTTCGTTTTAAATGGACTCACTCCACACTGGAATAAATCGTCCATCTTCTGTCTTCGTATATGTAAGTATACCGTCTCCCATACGCCGTGTCAATTCTTGGCTAGTGGGAGTCATGTTATTTGTTATTAATTTGTCTTTTCTTGGTTGCCCAATATGTATACTTGCAAGTATAGCACGTATCTCTTTTACATGCGACTCAGAGTAGTATGCTCTGACTTGCCAAGATCTTTCTCCATTTAAACTAGCACCAATTGGTGGTGGAATAACTCCTCGTTTAATTAAACTTGGAATATACTTCCTGTGCCTATTGACAAGTACAGCAGTTTCTGCTACACTGTATGCTCTTTCTCTATACTTTTTAAAATCAACAAGCAGGCAAGATTCTAGTCTATCTTGTGTTACATTGTATAAGGTTACTAAGCCAGTTGATCTGGAAGAGTGATGAACCTTTACTAAGTCCCCGTTTAAAAACCATACCTTAACTTTGCCCTTTATTACAGGCTCGTTATTGTATGCTTCGCTCTGGATTTTTCGTTTAGAAGTATCCATGCGCCTTCCCTGCTTTCACTTGGTGGATGAAAAAATCTTCTTGATCCACAACGAACACAATAAATCTCAACATGGTCAATACTAGAATATTGTCTGTCAACAAACATTCTACCTTTGCACTTTCGGCAAGAAATCAATTTAGCATCCTTTATGTTAGTTTGGTACGCCAATAACAATAAGGTTAACACCAACGGTAAGATCGCCAGCAGCATTAAATCTTACAATTCCATCTACCTTAGTCGTTGTAACACTTGTCAGAGTTACTGTAACGTTCTGTCCTGCTGGGGTTCCGCCTTTGTTGATTGGTGTTGCTGTAACTACTGGAGCATACTTGAAGTCGCTATATGGAAAAGAAAATGGAACTTCTGAAGAAGCAGTAACTGTTTTGTTATTTGCTACTTCTACATACCCACCAATAAACTTTGCTTCTGATGTTTTTACGCTTTGAGGTCCTGCCGTTCCTGCGTCTACTGTAGTAGTTTTATAGGTTGCAGAAGAAACCTGTGCAGATAAATCATTAACTGCCTTAGTTAGTTCGTAGATGTATGTAACATCTATCGGTTGCCCTCTTTCGGGTAGCGGTACTTTTGCCATTATCTCTCCATTATATCATTAGACCGTATGCATTGCTGGATTATAAACACGAAGTGCTGTATAGTCCCTAGTTACTGGTTCACCTATTAAGTATACCTCAACTGTAATTCTATTTGGAGTATAAGATTGATCAACCCCATCTATAAAAAATGTATCTGGAACAACAAAACTAGTATTATTAGTCGTAATTCTATCTACATAATTCCAATCACCTATGCCATCAGCCTTACTCCACTTAACAAAAATATCATAATCTTTTGCTTGGCGAATAGTATTAGCACCAATCTTAATTGCTACAGAATCCCAGGCTGCACGAACTACCCCAGAAGAAGATGATAGATTAATTTTTCCAGGAACATATGTATAGTTTGGATCAACACTGTAAACAGAAGACCAGGAAGAAGTTCTGTTCTTATCTTCAGATATAATTCTATACCTTACGCTATAATTTCCAGTAATGCTGCTTACTGCTGGCAAATTTTCTTTTAATACTTTTGCCTTTTTAATAATCTCAGCCATTATGTTACACCAATAGAAAATCTAAATTCTACATAGTTGCTTGTGTTTGGTGCTTTAATAATTGATTCAGAATCTGGGTTTTGAATAACAGAGTATCCAGTTAGTCCATATAAAGAATTTACAGTACCGATGTTCTCTAACCTCATTGAGTCAAGAGCAATATAATAATCATCAGATACAGTACCGCCATCAATAGCGCTTACATATATCTTTGCAACAGTAACAGCATTCCAAGTAAAGTTAGCACTTGTATACAGTTCCTGAAGTTGTTTAGAAATAACTATATATCTATTTTCTGTTAAGTCATACTCTCCAGTGCCAGTACCATTAGTTATCTCTGCTTCAAACCTTGCATACTCTCCAGTGCCAGCATCAGTTGAAGCAAAGTCAACAAGTACTCTAACAGTATCTGGAGCAAGTGATGAATCTCCGTCTTTATTGATTACAGAAAATGCTAAACGCAGTTCGTCTGTTGGAGAGTTTTGAGAAAAGTTTGCGCTTGGTCTAGTGTAATGTATGTGGTTAGATCCTGCACCAATAACAAAGTGTCCTCCAGATACCGTCAAAGTTGCATCATCTCCACGCATAAGAATTACGTTATTTAAGAATCTGCATCTTTCATATCTGGCTGCTCTGGATGTTTTATAAAATATAGAGTTATCTGCATTTGTCTGAAAAACCTTTAAGGCTGTTGAAATAATATTATCATCACTTGCATCTAACGCAGTAGCAATTGAGGTTATTGCTGTTGAAGATGCTGAGGTGTGATAGTTCCAGTTTTCAACATTTGTAAAAGAAAACACAGTCTTGCTATCATAAGCACCTGCTGATGGATTTGACTTTGCAGAAAAAATACCAACCTCTGTTATTTCATATCTTTCTTCTGCTGGGAGTTCTGCAGTAAATACGATCTTGTCCAAACCACCCTCACTAACAAACCCTCTAGAAGATATTGGAACACGAAGCATTTCAAAGTCAAGATTCTTTTTATTAGAGTAGTCACCAAGAACATCTGTGGTGTCTAGGGGTCTAGCCCCACAGCCAATAGCAATGAATGAGGCATAGGCTGGAGCCTGACCTAGTAGGTATTTACCCAGAATAGACTTTCCAGTATTAGTTATCAAGATACTCCCTCATTAAAATCTGTCTCATATATTGTACCACTTCTGGCTATTTGAATTTCTATCTGTTCATCTGATTCAAGATTAACTGCTTCTACTATTAGGTTGCCTGTGACTGTATCTATATAAACATAGTCTCCTCCAGTACCCCCTCCAGTTTCAGGGATCTTGTCATCAAGTTTGATTGGAAAGTTAGCAAAATATTTATCTGAGGTTGACTGAAGACTAACTATATTGTTAGGGTTATACTGTTGCTCTATAGATGAAAGATTCTTAATTGGCTGATAACTGATTTTTTGTCCATTTACAGTATCACGCCTTGCAATATTAATTAATTCTTGACCACCGATATCTTCAAATATTAGGTCTGCCATAAGTGCAACGGGGATAGCCTCATCATCAAAAATAATAATATCTTTTGTAGCACTCTTTACTTGAGTCGTACTTGCTGAAGAGGCTGTTGGTGTAGATGTAACGGCAGCAGGTGTAGGACTAACTGCTGGTGCGGTTGATGTAGTTGTAACATTAGTTGGAGTTGGCCCAACCTTATTAGTTGTTGAGTTAAGGTTTGCAACCATAGCATCAATTCTTTTTTGATAGCCTGCTTCTTTTAAAACTCTTGATCCGTCAGAAAAAAGTTCATATAGGTTTCCATCTGAACCAGTCATAACTCCAATACTATTTGCCATATTACACCTCACTCAAATAAACGGTCATGCTTGGTCCGTCTAAACTTCTTGAATAGTCAATATTGTATACTACGAACCTAGTTGTAGATGAAGTTATTACGTCAACATTATTACTATCCTTATAATTAATTGTAACAATGTCTCCTAGTTGAAGCGTTGGTATACTGAATATGTTTACACCAACAGATCTTTTTGGTATCATTAACTTATCAATGATCCAACCCATAAGGCTATTTGCAGAGTCTTGAGTCTGAATGTATGGAGCCTCAATAGAAAATTCATTGTTTCCATAAATCATTCTACTCTGCTTGATCTTGTTATATTTTTCTAACTCTACATATGGAGATGTTAAAACAGTTGTTCCCTGTAGTTCTGGATCAGAGTGGCTAGATCTTTTATTGAAGTATTCATCTACAGTTAGTTCATGTGTTGTGTCTTGTGTAAATGTTATTCCTTGGATTCTTAAATAGTTTCCGCTTGTATCATCTAAGACTAAGGCTTTATCTGTAGCATTAAATACCATAAACTCAGCACCATAAGAATCTGCATAGAAGCCAGAAGTTGTATAGCCCTTGATTCGGTTAAAGGTTGGAGATAGTTGAGCATAAAGTGCTGGGTATGCACGGTCATATTTAATATCAAAGTACGCACACTCTCGCATAATTGTTCCAAACTCATCAAAATACATATTGTATTTTGGAGGCTGTTGAGCGCTCACTCCAGTAAGATAAGTTGACTGGATAACTCCACTCATTGCATACTTTCTAAATGACTCATTAATGTCTACAGACTCATCTCCAAATGTCTGGGCAATTGTATCTACCGCAGTTGCAACAGTATTCTGGGAGTAGTTCTCTGAAAGAGCATAAATATTTTCAAACATAACTCGTGATGATCCACGAGTAAATAAGGCCATATTGTTGTAAATAGGAAGTGGATCATTGTCGTCAACTACCTTAACAAGATTGTTATTAATGTAAAGATAGAACCTTCTAATCTTTCCTATGTCTTTGTACTCAACAGAAAGGTCAAACACTGTTGGCGTATCTTGTGTGGTCATTCTGTATTGACCTGTAAAACTTCCATCGTCTACTGTAATCTTTGAAAGCCCGCCCCAAAGTTTTACGGGAATTGCATCTGTGTTTGAACTATCTTTTTTAATTTTATAGAACAACACATTATGAATAACAACATCTTCGGTTCCATCTGCTGTTGTTGTTAAATAAGACTCTACGTTGCTTTCTGTTAGTGCAACTATCTCAAAGTAATATCCATTGTTCGTGTCTGGATTTAGCATTACTCCAAGACCTCCAGAGCCACCACCGATGCTAACGCTTTGATCGGTAAGAGATCCAGTTACCTGATAATATGAAGAACTTCCTGTTGGTGTTTGACCTCTTGTTTGATTATTCTCAATCTTTCCAATGATACGCATTCTTGTACCAAAGTGTTTGTATGCATTATCCAAAGGCTTGTATACGTAAGAAATAAAGTCAATAGGTGTTTCTGTAGTTGTAAATGCAGGACCATTCATAACAAGTGCAGAAGACTGAATAGTTCCAGTTCTTGTTTGTGTAAAAGAGTTTACTTCTGTTTCTGTCTTTCCGCTTAAAGACATAAAGTTTCTGATAATACTGTTTCTAGTTGTTTGCTTAGCACGAGCATTATCAACTCCAGCAATACCAGCAACTGTGGTTGGCAAT
>Ga0247722_10000611_pt1 | contig 21274 bp, 19 predicted proteins | sample MSEWelMarce3H_FC_FD_189094 | JGI IMG/M metagenome (GOLD analysis project Ga0247722, IMG submission 189094) | Subsurface sediment microbial communities from gas well in West Virginia, United States - MSEEL Well Study Marcellus 3H_FC | ecosystem: Environmental > Terrestrial > Deep subsurface >... | reverse complement strand
GTATATATATATATATATGAGCACAAAACTAAATAAATTTGGTTATGGTATAGGTACAGAATTAAATTGTTGTATAAAAAAAACAATAAATACAAAATTCTATGCATATGATCACACAAAAAATGAATGGATAAAAAATACAAAATTTAGTTCAAGTGATAATAAAAACTTTACAATTGCAACTTGGAATATATGGGGCTCTGAACATTTTACAAGAATGTCAATGATAAAAAAACGTATAAAATACATCATAAAAACATTAATTGACGAAGATATTGATATTGTATGTATGCAAGAAGTATCGAAATATGTTATTGATAAATTGTGTGCCAATAAAACTATACGACAAAAATATTGTATGTCTTCAATAAAACAACCTTGGAAATCAATCAAAGTTGATGTGCACGGTTCAGAATATGAGGATGTCGAACCTAATTGTTGGTCATTTATTTTATCAAAATATCCAGTTAATAAAAGTTCGCACATTGTACTATCTTCCGAAATGATAGATTTTTCTTGTATAGTTGCAACTATACAAAATATGACTATTGTTAATTTACATTTGCAATCTGGTGGTATGGGTTCTGGAATGGATGCAAAATTAGCACAAAAATATCATAAATGTCGTATTGACCAAATGAAACATATAAAAAAATATATTGCTGAAAATTATGATAAAAATAATGTCATATATCTTGGCGATTTTAATTTTGATTTAAATGAAAATAAATTATTTCCTGAAAGTGCAATTATTCAAAAAGGACTAAAAGATGCGTGGGAATTAAATAATAAAGATATAGGCACGACGGAAAATACATATGAAAATACAATGAGATATAATATAAAACAAGTTCATAAAAACTATCGTTATGATGGTATGTTATATAAATCTGGTTTGTATAGACCTACATCATCGAAAATATTTGCCAATAAAAAAATATTTGAAATATCGCCAAATAAATTTAAAAAAAATACATCAAAAGAAGCTATTATATTGAATAAAAATAAATATGTTGATTGGTTTTTATCTGATCATTTTGGTGTAATAACACATTTTATCGTTCAATAATTTTTATTCAGTAAAAAGTTCTATAATATCTTTTATAGATGATACAGACATTAACTCATAAAATTGTGGTTTGAATAATAAACTATTTATATCACGCAATTTACATAATTTATCTAATGTATTATAATCACCCGGCAATATATTGTCTTTAATTACCCAGTTTATTTTATATACAGAGCTTATTACATCTATTTGGTTTCGTAAGGCTTTATCAGTTAGAATAAATGAATGCTCGTCTGGTATTTTGTGTTGAAAAAAATGATTTTGATCTGCGTTATATTTACTATCACCAACACATAATACACGTAAAAAAATTATAGTTTCATTATATGCACTTGCTAATAATTCTTTTTCACTATCTGTTTTATATTGATATAGTACTTCTTGTTCAGCATAAGTTAAAAAACTACCATATCTACTTGGGTATGATATCAATTTATTAAATGTTGAACTATCAACATTTTTTATATCTCTTTTTATTTTTGTTAAATCTTGTTTAGCTTCACACATATCTAATGCTTTTTTATATAATTTTACTTCTTCTTGAAATTTTAATTTTTTACTTATAGGATATGCTGTATTAAATATGGTTAATAATTTTTTTGTATTCATTCCTATATTTTCATATTTTTTGTTTATACAAAATGGAGAACATATAAACATTATTTTTATAAATTCACCAAAATTATTATTAACATATTTTATTGTTTTATCAAGTTGCATCCCTGTATATATACCGTCATCGCACATAACAACATAATAGTTTTTTTTATGAAATGTAAAATACGAATTTACATTTTCACGGGAAAATAATATAACTTTAGTTGGCATTATTTCTTGTTTTTTCATTTCTTGTAAATATAGTAATGAAAAAAAGAAATTTGATTTATGTAATGCCATTGCTGCCGACTCCATAAACATAGGTATTATCATAACACATTCATTTTTTTGATTCTTGTAATCATCCTCTTGTATTAGTTTTGTTTTAAATTCTGCAACACTTCCAGCTATTAATCTTTTTATATCATCAAATGAACCATATTCGGTACCACTTACTTGTAGTTGTTTTTGATTTATACCGGTATATGTTTTATTGTTTTCAACTAATTTTGCATTTATTTTATGCATATTAGCATCTAATATTTGTATAAATAATTCTGGATTTGTATATTCATCATTATATATATTAGATGTAACTATATAGCGTATTGGGGGTACTATCTCATGGGTATGATGATTTGCATCAACGTATTTCACACCTGTTCGCGTTATAATACCATCATATTTATTTCCATCAACAATTATTTCTATGATGTCATTCGTTAAAAAACTATCGTCGCCTATTGTAATACTCCCACCAAGTTGTATATATTGATTTTTTATATTATTATATAATCGTAGCATTATATTATATAGGTATATAAATAATTACAAATACACAAGTGCATTAACCGCCCAAACAGCGTCTTTGCCCACATATCCCCTTACACATCTTGCGCAAATGTGTCTGTTGCCGACACATACAGTAAAATCTTGTTGCGTATTTCCACAGTGTGTGCATTGTTGTTCTGCAAATATCATCTGACTATACATATCGCTTATATATGCGTTGATGATTGAGGTCAAGCACCTGATATTTGTAGGCAGTTTGTGTGTTGGATTCAATGACGAACTAAAAACAACATTTCTTGTTCTCATAGCTACTGACAATCCTTGACGCGCATGAAACACGAGCGTTTGCAATCCGTTCATCAATTCTAATAAAATAGAACGATTGCTAGTATGCCACGCACTAATTGCATCTTTGTGTTTTGTACTTTCATACCATCCCTTGGCATCAAAAAAATTGTTATAAACAGGCTCAATAACCATTTCTGTATCCAATGAAATTTCTAATTGTTCTGTTAGAAATCCATTTGATACAGCAGTTACGCGCGGTTCTAACATTTTCTCGTATATTGTATAATATCCTGTATCAACCTCAAAAGCGTCAACAATAGACACAATAAGACGATGATCACCAATTACATTCCTTGAAAACCCGTCATAAATCGCATTAACGTTCTCGCGATACATTTCTTCAATCATTCGCCGGATTTTCAAATCATTGAAGAACGGTGTGCAAACATAAAGTTTGCATTTTGTGTGTAATGGTACCAGCACAGCACACTCAAATGTGTTTATGAACGTTTGAATTAAAGCGTGCACGCATAAGTTGAAAATGCATAATTTTAATTGCGCCTCCATATACCTTGACATATCAAATTTCGGACTGCGGTGTTGGGAGCCCGCGTTCCAAAATTTGATATGGCTTGCCGCAATCCAATACACAAACAAGTGTGGGCATACTTTCTCAAATGCTTTGTTCAACCATGAACGAGTAAGCATACGTGATACCAATTTGTTGCATACCTTATGCATTGCTGGTCCTGTGGGTTCCCTCGATTTCTTGGGCGTCTTGTGTCGTCGAGGCATTACAGTCGTTTTTTGTGTATATATTATTACATATTTATATAATTATTTGTTTCATTTTTTATGTATATTTGATTAATGTTTCGGTATGTTGCTGTGTGGTGTGCTTGGTTGGCGGCTTGGATGGTGCCTTGGCGGGTGATTTGGTTGGTGGCTTGGTTGGCGAATTGGTTGGTGGCTTGGTTGGCGTCTTGGTTGGCGTCTTGGATAATGATTTAAACGACGATTTAAACGACGATTATGGGAGTATGTATTTGGATATATGTTATATATATTATCATTGTTGCCATAATAATACAAGTTGTCATATGGAATATATAATGACGAATGAGTATAATTCATACAATCTTCGGCAAAATATGGTCCATATTCATTTCCTGGAACACATACACTTTTCCCTTGCTTATCTCTACAAATACCACAATTTAGACAACTGCAATCATTAAGAGATACATAATTTTCTTGCCTATTATATAAAAACCAACATAAAGTAAATGCTGCCAACCAAAATATTAAATCCATATTATATTATAGTATAATATAATATTATATGAATAATTTATTTGCAGTCTTAATAGAATGTGATAATCTAAATTCATTAGGTGGGTCATGTTTGAGAGATGTATATAATATTCAACGAATGTTAGTTTCAAATAATGTATTATTAACAAATATTTATATACTAACAAATAATAATGCATATTTTACAAAAAAAAATATAAATAACATATCTAACAATTCGAAAAATGATTTTGAAAATGTATTGAAAAAAATCAAAAATACAAATAATTTATATATTCATATTTCTGGTCATGGTTACCAAGGTGCAGACGATAAACATATTGAATTGGATAATAGGTGCGAACAAATAGTTTTATCTTCAGGAGTATTTCGTGATGTTGATTTTAATGCATTACTGGTAAAATATGTTCCACAAAATATGAAATTACGAGTATCTGTTGATACTTGTCATTCTGGTTCATTTAGTAATTTTAGTTATCAAATTACAAATGATAATAAAAAAATAGTCGAAACAAAAAAAAATGGTTATTTTACAAATGCGTATAGTATTAGTGCATGTAAAGATAGTCAATTAGATACTTGTGACATTGGAAATTATGGAGGATTTGGTGGCGGATTAACAGCACACATATTAGACAATAACAATCTAATTGAATTTCTAATTGGGGACCCACTAAAGGTAAAAAATAACTTAGTATCTATATTAAAACTATTAAGTCAAGAACCTGTTTTGCTTGTTGATAATTAAATATAAAATTAATAATAATTCATGCATCTTTTCTTACTGTAGAACCTGCTGCGATTACTTCTTTTTTCGTAACGGAGACAACCATACTGCTCTCCAGAGTTGCCGTTGAACCTGTGTGTCATCTTGAGACGAGACCGTCGCAGAACAGCTACCAGGGGCGGTGATGTCCATGCACAATGTGTTACCCGACATAATACCCCATACCCACTTTGTGTCCATCCTCTTTTCCGTCGTCAATTGCCACGAAAACGTTATATCCCCGGATGAACGGTTCAAAGTACCAAGGACCCACTTGAAATTGCGTTTTGAGTCTTCCCTGTTACTCATCATTTGTTGTTCTAGCAAACTGAGGAGACCAACAACAATAGAAATACTTTCGTGTTCTTTACACCGAATGACATAAGTGTCAATCGGCGTTCGTTTCGGTGCGTCAGTGCTAAATACCCTCACATAGGTAGTCCCATTTGTTTCCAAGTTGTATTGCACCTGCATCTGAAAGATTTCTTCCAAATACTGTAATAATGATATATACATATAGTCATATATATCATTTTTTAATATATATATATATATATATTATTATTGTTTGTATCTATTATTATAATATGGGTACCAATCCTGTAAGAGCGATGAATGAATATAATTTGAGCATTTATTAGTATATGGGCCATACATATTGCCAGAAACACACTTATGTTTATTTGTTTTGCATATACCACAATTTATACAATTGCATTTGTTTATTGGCGTATAATGTTCTTTATCAGAGGATATATAATACAACATAAGGAATAATACAAACAACCACAGCATACTATATATATATTATAATTTAATAAAAATTGATATATATATATATATATATATATATGATATTCTATTATGTATTATATTCATTGAACTGTACAAACAGTCAATATGGACTCCAAAGATTCCAAGCTTCCGAAAACTTGTGACGAGCGACTAGTGGTGTTGTTTCTGATGGATGTCTCTCGTTCTATGAAGGAGCCTATAAATGGCTGCATTGAAGCAATCAAGACTATGTTTGCCTTGATGGGTTTCATTTCGAACAAAATATTGATCAAGGTTGTTGCTTATGGCGACTATGAACCAAGCTTGCGGGACATTAATAGTGTCACGCGCGTTGTGTCGATTAAAACACTTGCTGATCTGGATGGCATCTTAAGCATTTTCACCACGAGTGCTTGCGGTTACGGTGACGACATTGTGGAGGCAGGAGCATCTGCATTACAGGTTGTGCGCAACAGTTTGGAGCAATACGCGAACAGCCGCGTTTTGACCATTATGGTCACCGATGCGTGCTCGCGTGTGTCTTCTCCTGATTATAGATGCACTCACTGCACCAGTAATCAATCACAGAACGAACTAGAAATGAAAGCGCTTCAAGGTCAAATGCTTGAAGCTCAAGTTGCCGCGCTCACTCAACATGGTGTGACTTGCGCGCTCATCCATAGGGAACAACACACACAGGCAGCATTGTTCCCGGTTGGCAAATTTGGTACCGGTGTGCTCACAAAAGAATTCGTGTGTCAATCACTGCTGGACATCGTATTTCAAGCGCTGTCCATCCGCCCTCCTGGATTTCAAAGCTTCCCACTCGTTCCGGACCCACGGAAGGAATACAAGTGGTCCCCCTCTGACATTACTGGATTTCGCGAGTTTGTGCCCCAATATGGATCCCTTGTCCTAAGCGAGTTGCCAATTTTGGCCGCTCAATACTATGCAGCCATCAAGAGCATCCCCGGCCAGATGAACGAACATTCACGGTGGTTTCAGGCGGGTGGCTTACCAAAATCCGTCGTGCCTATATTCAAACAGGGTGAGGATGAACTTACACTCAATCCACTGTCAGACTTGCAACAAGACAGTAAAGGGCAACGAATTTATAGCCCCCAGCTGAGTGCGGTGGATGTCTTGGATTTCAAGAATAGTTTAGAGTTTCGCTCTGACGTTGGTCCAATTGGGAGGACTCTTAAGAGAATTATTCCCGTCGAACCAGATGATCCAAGATGGGAGGATGCATTACCGGTGTCGGTTCTTAGAGATGATATGTGTCTGCTGGTATCGTACATTTGCAGGACAACACCGCCCGGACGTCAAACAATGTTCTCACCAGTTGGCAAACACCTCAAACTTGTCTTATGTGTGGCAGTTCTGAAAGTGCTGGCTCATCATACAGAACTCGCGCAATTTGCTCACACTTTCATTGGCTCTATCACTGAGCAGAAATTCCGCGCGCTCCTACTGCGTCCCGAGTCTTTTAACGCAGGTTGGATCAAGTATGTGTACGACGCGCTCCAGAATGCAAACCCAGTTGCGTTTAACTTGATTTCGCGTTTGTATCACATCATCAAGGTGTGGACCCTTCTTAACGACTCGATTACGGTCAAGTATATCCGGAAAGCACGGTCGGTTGATGAATTGTTAGTGTTGGTCAAGGGTGTTCCGTGTTACTGGGACTTTGCCATTTTTCAGTGGATGCCTGCAAATTTGTTTGTGACCATCACAGATATAACCCGCCTTGAAGCCATCATTTCAGAGCTTGCCGCAAACGGTTTTGCGGCAAGCTCTGTCTTTTTGCGCGATACATTTGCCACACACGGCAAAGTGTATATTTCGACATATGCACTCAAAATGTATCGTGAGGTTGACGCGGAGGGAAACCCCGTGGGCAAGCTGGATGTGTTTTTACGTGAACCCGTCACGACACATGCACCGCTGACGACACCCTCAATGCCAGCCGCAGAAAAGCATGCATTATATGCGGCAATGTTCCATCCTTCTGAAATGGTGGCCCCTGTTTGGATCCCTTACGAGGAGTTCTGTATTTGCAACCCAGAGGTCGTCAAATGCTCCACGTCCACGTGTGGTGCCATCTATACCATCCTTGACAGACGCACAGGCCAACGGGCCCGTTGTGTAAGATGCCGCGTCACGAATAGAGAAGAAGGAGACAGGGCGCCAAACAGATTGTCCGATGTGTATGGCACTTGCCAGATTTCGTGCGAAGCCGGTCATAAATTCACGCATTTCCCACTTGACCAAAAAGATATGCAAATGAGTTCAGACTCCTGTGCATTTTGCAAGAATGTGTGCCCGGACACGAAAATTGAAAAGAAGATTCAGGTAAGCACCATCTTCACAGAGAACGAGAATGAATTTTCGTCGTTGCTTTCTATTCCCCCGTCTTTTGTGCGAAAGATTTTATCGCAAAAGCCGTACAATTCGTGTGTAGTTGAAGAAGATGGCAAGAAAAAACACAGTCAAGAATTTCTTGACTTTCTGGCCGGTCTATTCCGCACGGATCTTCCGCCTCGGACTGAACTGTTCAGATGTGATGGATATGCGCTCGTCCCAGAAAGTAATCAAGCTGTATTGGAGCGCATACATTCACTGGGGTATGTTTGCTGTTTCATTTGCGATGAAGAAAAGCAGTACGCACAAGTCAATAAGATTTGTTTCAATCCTCATTGCATTGCGAGCGTTTGCACAGTTGATGACAAAGATTCGGATGGACAACCCCGTAGCAGTTGCTTGCGACAGTCATATGCGTCCCTGTGTGGTGACGATGGGGGCAAAAAGATCACGTCCAATCATCTACTGTGCATTCACTGCAGAACGCCCATTGATAAGCGTTTGGGGCCTTTGTGGGTGTTTCGCAAGATTCCTACATTGCCTGGCGTGTTGATGTCTGCAGAAGCTGCCGGACGAACTGTATGGAGATGTGCAGCCGGTCGGGAATGCAAAGCTTTTGAAGCCAATAAATGGGATGATTATCTTGTTGTTGTCGGTGCATCCCGTTGCGGGGAAGACGACATTGCCCCCCCACATTGCGGGATGTGTGAGGCTGCAAGTTTTGCAGCACGCGATCAGAAACTCCGCGAGATCCGAGAAGAAGAACATCGACAAATGCTGATCCGTCGTGCTGAGCAGGAAGAACGCGAACGGAAGGAAAGGAAAGAGCGAGAAAGAAAAACCCTGGAACGCACCTGTGTTGCCAGTGACGGGACCATTGATGCTTGTGGATTTCGTATCTTGACTGTTAAGAGTGAAGACGGAAAAGAAATCGAAGTAAAACATCGGCAATGCCCTCATTGCGTTGTTACTGTCGGCAAAGCCAATGCACACTGGTTCTCCAAGCAGCGGGCTGACATACTGGATCCAAGGCAGCGAGAACATTGTTGTCATATGACTTGCACGATGAGCCACATGGAGCATCATTGGTGCTGGTGTTGCGGAAGGGGGTTTATGTCTGGTAATGAGACAGCTGAGCATCTTACAATGATCTATGATCGTATGTCCCCCACTGACGCCGAAATCCTTGCGAAGCACAATGAAGCATACGCACGAAATATGTCTTTTGATGAATTTGTTGAATATCTCGAGAGAAGACAAGAACAGATGCTTGCTGCGAATGATCACAATAGTGACAATGGTGGCACCGACTATGATGGCAGTGACAATGGTGGCACCGACGATGATGGCGGCGATGATGATGTGTGGTAAAGTACCATACATCACCGACGATGATGGCGGCGATGATGATGTGTGGTAAAGTACCATACATCACCGACGATGATGTGTGGTAAAGTACCATAAATCAAACATATATATATTATTTATAACTATTTAGTTTTTTATAACTTAATACTTATATTATCAATAATTGTTAATCTTAAATTTAGATTTAAAATCGGCGACGTGCAACCGGGCGTACCTGACGGCGAAGACTTCTGAAAGGTTCTTTAGTCATAGGGGCGGCAAGAGAATCTGCAACAGGGGCAGCCACGGGAGCGGACACGGGTACACCTGCGGCAGCAGCAGCGGCAGCGGCCTGTTGTTGCTGTAATTGTAAAATTGCTTGAGGTGTTTTCATTCTCATAACAATTGGGTTCTGATTAAGGTACCAAACTAAACCGACGACTAATACTGCAATAACTATGTTTCTATTAGTAAATACCGACATTATAATATATATGAATAAATAATTTTTAATAAATTCTATATTTTGATTATTTTTCTATATATTTTAACTAAATTATATATTTTAACTAAAATACATAAAAATTGATTATTATATTGTTTAATCATAATGCAGTATATAACATATTATAATGTCCCGTTTATCGAATATTTCAAAAGGCGATTCCGTAAATAAATGCACAGCTTACATTAATGCTGTATTTAATGTAAATTTGGCACGAAAATCATTAAAAAAATTATTAGAAAATATGCCTGTATCTGATATGAAAATTATGAATGCCCATTATGCATATACTGCAATTGCAGAAATAATTGTATTATATTTGGTGAGAAAATCTGTAAAATACAATACAAAGAGTTCGAATAAAGCGGATCTATATGAGGTTTCATATGAAAATATTCTTCAAGGTGTACGCGAATCTAAATCATTTGATCCAAGAATAAAAGACTTGGTCAATTCATTTAATCCAGAAGGGATTAATTATATCACAACATTTTTTGATACTGAAACAACATTACGCACTTTTTTGGAGACTAAAACATTCCAAAATACAACAAATATTCATTTTAACAAAGGAACATTAAATTGTGTATGCTATATATTATCACACACACTCTCATATTTAACATATACTTCTTGTATATTGAGTGAATATGGTAAGAAAAAAAATATTCAAATCAAAAATTTCAAATATGCGTCAATGATTTGTTTTTCAAATGAACTAAGAGATATTATTATTCAACGTATTGATGAAATAATTACATTGTTTGCAGGTGCAAAAGATACAGCAGATGAAAAGGAACAGGAAGAAGAACAAGAGGAAGAAGAGGAACCAGAAGAGGAAGAACAAGAGGAAGACGAATAAATATATAATCAAATGCAAATAATATTATATTAATCTTCGTCTTCGTATTCGTCCTCCTCTTCCTCTTTATTTTGTGTTTCCATCTCAGTAATTCCATACGGTGTTGGTGACGTGCTGGTTGTATTTTCACTATCATGTTGCATATGTTTTATTTTATCCATAAATTTATCTACTAATATAAGACAATAACTACAAAATATTTTAGTATTTACAGTATTACAATTTTTACATTTCCATTCATCAATTATAATTGTGTTTTCTATCTTATCAGCGGATACGAGTAAATCAAATGGTATATACAAACATTTTTCACAAAACAGTTTTTTATTATTTTTAGTTTTACACATTTTACATTCCCATTGTTCTTTTCTGTCTTCCTCTTTTGCTTCTTTCTCTTTTCCTTCTTTCTCTTTTCCTTCTTTCTCTTTTCCTTCTCCTTCCTCGAATGGTATAGGCGAACTCATATAATATATAATACTATTTATTATATAATTATAAATTATTACAAAATTTTATTGGGAAAAATTGAATAAGTATAAGTATAAACTGTAAATAAACATATAATGGATGACTATAAAGATATAATAACAGAAATTACAAATAAAGGGCATATATCAACTATGCAATCAAAACATTTACTTGATTTTGGTAATATAAAAAGTATATGTAATTTATTATGGATTATTGAAATATTAAATAAATTAGATGAAGATATAAAAATAAGATTAAAAAATATATTTAGCGAGATAATAAAATACAAAGACGGGGAATTGCAAATTAAAAAAAATATAAGATATTGTTTAACACGAACGGATACAATTAATTTAACTTTGGAACAAAAGAAAGCAATGCATACTTTATATAATTTCATAATTGATCATAAAAAAAATGTGTTAGGTGTATATGGATATGCAGGCACTGGAAAGACAACAACAGTTGTGGAATATGTATCATATATGATATTTAATAAATATCTGAAGAAAGTTGTATTTACTGCTCCCACGAATAAGGCAGTAAATGTAATAAAAAGTAAATTTAAACATCACATTAAAAGAATAATCGAGCAATTATTTGAAAAACAATTAAGTGATAATTTTAATTTCGAAGATGAATTAGATTTTTTAGAACAAAATTGCATAGTAATAAAATTTATGACTATACATAAGTTATTAATGTTTCAAACTGATTATTCATTAGAAGGGGAAACAATATTTGTAAGAAATTCAAAGAAAAAATCATTAATATCACATTTTGAATTGGTAATAATAGATGAATGTTCGATGATTGGTGTTGCTATAATTGACAGTATATTTGAAGAACTAAGGAAGATAAATCAATTATCGACGGGATATAACTCGCCAAAACTTATATTTACTGGAGACCCTGCACAATTGCCGCCGGTCAATGAAGACGAGTCAACAATATTTTGTAAGTCAAAAAAAGATTTATCTTATAAAAAATACAAAGAGTGTGTGATATATAATTATAATAATACTATAGGCAATAGCAATGTAAAAACAAATTATAATTTATTGATAAATAGTTTATCGCAAATGGAAAATATTTTATTAACAAATGTTGTCCGTTCAAGAATTGCAAATGTAACAAATGTTTGTTATGAATTGAGAGAATGGATTACTATAGACAAGTTTCCAGAATTAGAAAAATATAAAGATTGCAATGGTGTAAATTATTTTGAATATAACACGAATATAAATAAAGTAAAAACAGAATGGTTCAAAAAGTTTTTATTGTCTATTAAAAATAATGAGATAAGCATTATAGTTACTTGGACAAATCATCAGACGAATACATATAATGATTATATAAGAAGACAAATATTCGGTGAAAAAATACAAAAATTTGAACCGAATGATGTTTTGATGTTAAGTGAATTTTATGGATTGGATGCAGGGGAAGACATTATAAAACAAAAATTATATACATCAGAACAAATAAAAGTAATAAATACAAAAATTGTTGATGTTCCCATAAATAGTTTTCAAACTATTACGAATTATGGACTAAGACAAATGAAACAATTAACAAAAATAGAAAAAAATATTAAAGAATTAATAGACGGGTGTAATAAATTTTATTGTTCTGATGTATTTTTTTCTTGTTGGGTATTGAAAGTATATAAATGTGGGGATGACACTAAAAATAATATGACTATTATTGTTATTGATGATAAGTCAAAAATAAAATATGAAAAACATAAAACAGATACAGCAACAGCTATTAAGAATTTTTCTAAAGAAATGGTTTCTAAATATAAATTATCCGAAGTTGAAAAATTTATAATCAAACCGTTATGGAAGCAATGGCATAAAATATTTGTTGAACCATTTGCTTGTGTTAATTATGGATATTCAACAACTTGTCATAAGGGTCAAGGATCAAGTTTTTATGATGTATATGTCGATTTACACGATATATTACAAAATTATAAACGTATTATTGAAACTAAAAAATGCGCATATACAGCAGCAACACGAGCAATTAACGAATTAAATTTACTTATATAAAATTAATTTATAAACATTTATTATTATATTTCAGTATCAAAAAAAATGTCCGAAGTTAAAATTACATTACTATGATCACATTCTTTTTGTAGCAAATATGCCCCCATCATAGAAGGCAAAACACCTGAACAAGTGTTAGAATTAACCAAAATGAATGCTCCATATTAGTGTTATTTGTTTGTGGTTGTAATATGGTATTTTTTACAATCTGTCTATTTTGCCATCAAGAAACAAAAATTCTTCTAGACATTGAACATTGACAAGGTAATCATGATGTATTGTGCAGGTTTAATATGCAACAAATTCGCACAACTTGTTGAACCTGAAACACGCAGTGTCTCAAAAGCATGTATTGCTCGACTTGAAAGAAACGATACAGAAAACGATTTTATACCGCTTTTATGTAACCATATTGTGGAACTTTTGAATAATATTGCATCATGTTGATTGATAAATAATTCCTTAAAATGCATAATATTTATTTATTATGCATTTTAAGGAATTTGTGAGGGTATTCATAACTCGGATTCGTCATCCGTGTCATGTGCATCGTCGTGATTGGGAATGCATTTGTTGCATTCGCAATCACGGGAAGGGGTATTGTCTTCTGCCCACTCTGGGCGTGTATCATCTACTGCGAAATTTTGTTCGCACCACGGATGATTACATCCGCCCCTATAACCACATTGGCCATTACCTACAGGAAACACACATCGACCCATACACCCAGGTGTACAGCAATACATGTCTCTTCCACACCAACTGCCACACTTTAAACAGAAGCATCTCTGACACAAACGTAAGTCCCCTAATAATAGGTTGCAACAGGTAACGCATATGCAGGGCAACCCACCATCAGAGTCTTTTACATCTTGAGGCGTAGCATCGGAATAGTCGCCACTACGTCGCAATATCATAACGGAATGTCCTGATTTGCATGATAGTGTGGGGGTGTGCGTTTCTGCAGCTTTAGCAACTTCAAGTGCCAACTCATCGTCACCAAGTGTCAAATTACGGCCGTCTAATAGACAGTATGTGCAATGTGACAGACATCCCACCGCTTTTTCATCCCCCATTGTTAATAATATTCTTAATGCAATATATATATATATATATCAATTTTTTTATATATAATATTGTAATATATTTTTAGAACTGTATGTTATAATAAAAAATAGTATATAAAAAAGCATATTATGCTTAGTGTGGCGCGGATTCACCGCGCTTGACTGTGGTGGTACACATCTGGCACAGCCCGCCAAACTCAGTGGAAGCGCACAGTGTTGTTCCTGTACACTGGAATGTCGTTCCAGCATCCTTGGCACACCGCCAATATTGGCATGTTTCAGATGAAATACTTCCTTCGGGAACTTGTATCCATCGGGTTTGGTCGAAAATCCATGGTGCTTTCACCTGGAATTCAACAAACGAGATATTGACAGGTGGTAGCCAGCTGTCGATCGGCTCAAAGTTGTCTTCACGCGAGCAACGCTCTGAGGCGTTCTTTTTCTCTATACGCCGTGCATTTGCATCCGCCCTTGCCCTTGCAGATGCCTTCTGTTTACGTCCAGGCATTTGGGTTTTCGTATTTCTAATAGTATTTAATGTAATATGTATATATATATATATCAATTTTTTATATACATCAATATATTATCTATTTGTTCATATGTCAAATTATAATTATATGTTATTTCCTCGCCTTTTATTAAATTTAGATAATTTATATTAATGTTTTTATCATCAGAATGCATTAAATGTGTTATTATAGAATTAATTGTATGTTTTAATGTTATATCATTTGAACAACGTACATTCCACAATATATTGTTTTTATTTACATAACTATGTGATATTAGTCCCCATTTCATAATAACAATATTTTTTATTGTATTATTATTTATAACATATTGTTCTAATTCGTCGAATATATTTTTATACATAGTCAAAATATATTTGTATTTTTTCCCTTTTGTTTTAATATGAAAATAATGTTGTGTTTCGATACTATGTTTAACAACTGTTAAATAAAATAATAATTCTCTGATTTTATTTGTATCTTTGCATTTCAAATATTTTTTATAAATTGTTTCTATCCATTTACGATATTCTAATATATACATTTGATAATATCCATTAATAGCAATAGTATGCATATTAAATGGTTTGTTCCTATTAAATTTTGAATTAATTGTATTTTTGATTTGTGTATCTATGGTAAGTGTATCAAATAATTCCCACGATATATTTTTATTTTTGTTGAACCATTCAACAACTATATATGGTATGTTTGTTATAATCTCAGTTCCAAAAATACTTTCAATTTCTGGCATTGTTTCTTGTTTATTTATATTGTTTAATGCTTTGAACAAACTTTCTGTATATTTTGATAAAAATAATGTAATATCTGGATTGTATTCTTTTGTATATATTTGTTTTTTGTATATAACTTTTCTATTTTGAAAATCTAATATATTTGATATATCATATAAGTCTTGATATTTTAAATTATCAACTATTTTTGATACTCTTGTATCATTCATTATAGTATTTTTAAATGTCAATTTGGGATATTCTATTACATATCGTTCATCCTTGTTATACAATTTTTTTGGTATTAATTTAAACCATGGATTTATGGTAGAACCTTTATTAGTATGTTTAGAATATATAAACATATTTTGAATAGCTCTCGAACAAGCAACATATAATAAATATTGATCGCATTTGTGTTTCTCTTCATCAAATATATTTTTATTAATTAGGCATACTTCAGCATCAATAATTATAACGTAGTTCCATTCCAAACCCTTTGAACCCATATAGGTTAATAAATTGACGTGTTTTTTTTCTGGTTCGTATTTAATACCATCTGCATTCATTTCATCTTTTGATTCTTCATAAAATTGTTTAAATTTTATATTTGCTTTATGTAAAATATTTGATATAAAGCATAAGCCGTGAGAATTACCATAACCACTCATATGTCCTCTTGTGGGTGATAATATAGCAAATTCACTCAAATCTATGTCATTAGCTTGAGCATTTGTTAATATATTGATAATTTCTTTTTCTAATATGGCATCATTCTCATAAAACATTAAACACGGCTTGCACATATTATCTTCTTTTATGGCATTTACATCTGTGTTATTATAGGGACGTAAATATTTAGAAAATTCAACTATTGATTTATGTGACCTAAAATTATTAGTAAGATTAAAACACACAGCATCAAAATTTATTAAATATTTGTCCGATGCATCACGAAATTGATAAATATTTTGATTAGGGTCGCCAATCATATTAATAATAATATTTAGTTTGTTGCGTAATGAACAAAATATTCTGTATTGTATATCATTTAAATCTTGCGCTTCGTCAATATATATACTTTTTAATTCACATAAATGTATATTATTTTTTAATTCGCTAATACTAGTATTTTCTAAATAATTCATAAAAATAAAACTCAATAATGAAACATCAACTGTATTATTATTGTCAATAATTTGTTTTGCGAATTTATCAATAGTATTAACCATAGAAGGTTGTATATTTGTATTTGTAATTTTATTAATAAAATCATCTCGTGTGAATTTTGAAAAGGTTAATACCATTATTTCATTATGACTATATTTTGTATCAAGTAAGTTATTTATTCGTGCAATAATACATTTGGTTTTCCCTGAACCCGCACAAGCTAATAATTTTGTATGTTCATTACCTGAATAATATATATATTGTTCTTGTTCATTTGTATAATTCATTATATATTTATATAAAGATATAATTAAGCATACCAAAAAAACTGAATATATAAATTATATATTATTCTATTATATTCTTACACTGTTTGAAATGTCAGACACATACGAATACGCGCCATGGTGGCTCAAGCCAAACATATCTGGATGCCATAGATGCACTGCGCCACCACGGTTCGACAAGGCTCTTTGCGTTATTGAGCGCTTATCTGCCAAGGCGCTTCACACTCAAGCAGAAACTAAGTTGGTAGTCCCATACTATCTTGCAATTTTGCACGAGAAGTGGGATCTATCAAACGCACAGGAACAACCGAAAGGATGTCCATTCTGCATCCAATGTATTGTTGACGCATTTATTGCAAATAACATTTGCGTCAACGTGACCCTTGCCTCAACACCTCAACACATAAAGGACTTTGTATTGGGGTTGGGACGCAAAGAGTGAAATTTAAATGCTTTCATTATTTGTGCCTATTTACTTCATCATCTATTACAACTTTAGCGCAATGTTCGTTAAAATCATAATCAATAGACATTCACAATAAAAAATATATCTCTTACTCTATTTACTTCATCATCTGTTACAACTTTAGCGCAATGTTCGTTAAAATCATAATCAATAGACATTCGCAATAAAAAATATATACTATACACGCCACATTCTGTATTTTTTCTTTGATGAACTGTTTTATTATAATTCATATCAGGTTTAATCCCCTTAGATTTAATAAATCGTGCAATTTTGTTCATTAATGCTCTAACACGTTGTTCGGGAGGTTCTGCCACACTATCGAAATAATATATTTGCCCTTTTTGTAAATTGATATATAATGCAACCCAGTGTGATCCGCTTTGGTCATGATTATCAAGATTAAAAACAATGCCAAGTTTATATATATTTCTGTCTAAATAATCTTGATAATTTCCGTTATAAATATATGATGTGTGGGGCAATGATGCAAAATCCATAGGAATAGTGTCAATATATTGTTTCCCGTGTTCTTTCAAATAATATTGATGCATTACATCATTAATATTAAGTGTATTTAACCAAGTGAATTTACCTCCAGGGCCATTTGGTCTATATGTATTTTTTTTAAGTTTATTAACAAGTTGAAGATTTTTTATAAGATCTGCTTTTATGAGTTTATCTGTTACGCATTTTTCAGATGAACAATTTAATCGTGAGTTTAATTCATCTAACAAATATTTTTTATAACGCTTGGGTTGCATAATTTCTCGATTAAATGAAACTGTAATTTGTTTATTTGTTGGAACTGTATTATTATAATATCGTACACATTCTAATATTTCATCTAATGCCATACAAGAAATTTCATCACCAATCCCAGGCGCACAAATTGACATTTATAATAGTAATATATATATTATTATTATAAATATGTAAGAATTTCTTCGTATGTCGGTTCGTCAAATTCAAATAAATATGCTTTTTTATATTCATTGTCATTAATGAAAAATCCTATTAATTCACCAGCAGTATTTAATATAAAATCATTATCATCATAATAATATGATATATTATTATGATTGAATGTATTAAGCATATACGGTTTCTTTTCAAGAGTTTTCTCTTTTTTAATATTTTCTAATATTTTGTTTCTTATTTTATTTAATTCAAATAATGGATAATTCCTATGAATATAGTCAATAACGTCTTCTGCCTTATATAGTATAATATTGCTCTTTGTGCATCCTGCCTTTCGTCCTCTTTTTTTTGGTATTGTTTTTTGTTCCTTCTCTTGTTGTGTCCGTTTTTTATATTGCCGCTTGTTCTGAAAATATTGTATTCCAATTACATTAAGTGGTTGTTTCGCATCACTTAATCTTATTTTTTTTGGTCTTCCGCGTGGCATATTTTATATACTATTTATATTACAATAATTAACATTATCATTTTTTTATGGCATCATTTATATTCTTTAATATTTTCTTGTCTGTTGGATTTGAAATTAATGCTGTAATGGCTTTATTGATTTTATTTTGTTTATCAATTATTTGTCCATATTTATTTACTGGAAAAGATGCAATATAATTTTTCAATAACAATGCAATATCTTTATGTGCTCTCAAAAATTCTATTTTATCCCAAGCACTTCGAAGTTTCGAAATATTATTATTAAACCATTCGTCATCACGCATTATAGTTACATTCCGACTAGTTCGTAAATACCAATATTTTACAGATTCACAAATATAATTTTTATGCGTTTCGTGTAATTTATCCATAGTTGATAATATCCATAGATCCAATTCTTGTGTTGTCATATCGATTTGTGGAGGATATATAAATGACGCATAATTATATATACGATTTTCATAATTGATTGCATCATTATTAATATGTTCAATTGGCATTAGCTGTATTACGACTCCTTTTGTTTTTGTGTCATTCAAATAATCATTTCTGTCAGCATATTCTATAATTTCACATTGCCAAAAATCACATTCATCTAATTCACAACAATTTAATTGTAATTGAACTTGACACCAATAATATGAAGGACAAATACCTTTTTTCGAACCAAGAATAAGATCTGTAATTGGTTCATCTAAATTTAATTTAATTCTGCGTCTATTTGGACATTTGATTTCGAGCATCCGTCCGACTAATTTTGTTTTAATTCCATACGCATCTATGTATTCACATTTTTCTGTTTCAGATTGGATTTGTTCAACTTCTTTTTCTATTTCATTCCATTTTTTATTGTTGCGCAATTTTAATTTATATTTTGATACTATGCCATCTGGACTTGCCCCCAAGAAATTATATTTAGGATGACTGCACAATCCAAATTCCTTTACTTTAACATTATATAGTTGTTCATATATCATTGTTGCAATTTGTTCATATTTCTTACCGTGGTAACACGCTTCATTTGTTTCAAAAGGTTTTCCAAATACCATATTAAAAATATATTGAAAATCATATTCATATGGGTTTAATTCAAGAAGCGTCCCTCCATTAGATGCAGTAATCATTGTTTCTCTTGCTTTAAACCATTCTTCCGAACGTTGTGGAGGATAATACTGCGATGATAATTTTTCATATGTTTTTGTCCGTCGTTGGATTTCAAGTGTATTTATGTCATCGTCTTGACATTGTTCTATATTAATTTTTGATAAGTTAATACTTTTAGTTTGTTGCTTTGGCGAGTCTGGCGGAGTATCCAAATTAACTCTCGATAGATTGCCAAAACCGCTTCTAATTTGTTTCTTTGGCAATTCAGAAGTTATATTAACTTTTGATAAGTTAATACTTTTAGTTTGTTGCTTTGGTGAGTCTGGTGGAGTATCCAAATTAACTCTCGATAGATTACCAAAACCACTTTTAGTTTGTTTCTTTGGCAATTCAGAAATTATATTAACTTTTGAGAAATTACCGAAACCGCTTTTAGTTTGTTGCTTTGGCAATTCAGATATTATATTAACTTTTGATAAGCTATTACTTTTAGTTTGTTGCTTTGGCGAGTCTGGCGGAGTATCCAAATTAACTCTTGACAGATTACCAAAACCAGTTTGTTTGAGTGTATCCAGAGTTGTTTTCACTTTTAATTTACCAAAAGTATTTTTAGTTTGCGTAAGTGTTTCTAAGGGTGTATTGACTTTTAGATTTCCAAAACCGCTTTTCGGTTGGTTTGATGGTTCTGGTGTATTAATTATTTTGAGTATATCATTAAACGTTTGTTCAGATTGTCTCTTGTTATAATCCAATAATATATTTCCGTCTTTTACATATGCATATCTACATAAAAATTTATGAGTATTTTTTATTGTATATCTGCCATTGGATTCTATACTTGCACGTTCCGCTAATTTATCTAATGATTTTACATCATATTGTTCATTACAATTATTTTTAATGAATGATTGAATTGAAAATGCCATATTAATGATAAAGTATTATTGATGTTTTTAATTTAAAAAATATCAATTTTTATATTATAATGGGGGAGCATTTGTTAGATGAATATTATAAAATTACTAAAGTAATAGACAATATACAATTGAAAATTAATAATTATAAACAAATATTAGAAGATAAAATAAATAATACAGACAGTGAAAATGAACGCAACATACTTATAGAAGAATATAAATCTTTTATTAAAAACATTAAAGATGATACAGAAATAAAAAATAAAATTATAAAACTCAACACACGACAAACAGAAATTAAAACAATACTAACAAATACAAATGAGATAAATATAATAGATACAATTGAGAAATTAATTAAAAAATATACTCCAGTATGTGCAAATATTCTATAATGT
>Ga0247722_10000610_pt1 | contig 21300 bp, 20 predicted proteins | sample MSEWelMarce3H_FC_FD_189094 | JGI IMG/M metagenome (GOLD analysis project Ga0247722, IMG submission 189094) | Subsurface sediment microbial communities from gas well in West Virginia, United States - MSEEL Well Study Marcellus 3H_FC | ecosystem: Environmental > Terrestrial > Deep subsurface >... | reverse complement strand
GCTGCAAAGCAATGAAAAACTTGATCAACACAACCTGATTTTGGAACAGGAAGTGGCACGTAAAACGTCAGGCCTCAGTCAGGCAATGATGGATTTACAGCAGCAAAAACAAGAGCTTGAAGTGAAGCAGCAAGCGCTACGAGAAGAAATTGAACGGCGCCGACACACCGAAGACGCGTTGCGCAACAAACAAACAGAATTAGAAAAATTGGTTAATGATCTGCGACAAGCACAAGATCGCTTAGTGCAGTCAGAAAAAATGGCTGCGCTAGGTGGTTTAGTCGCTGGCATTACTCACGAAGTGAATACCCCTGTTGGTATCGGGGTCACCGCTGCTAGTTTTCTCGCTGAGAAATTGGCAGTACTTGAACATTCGTATAATGAAAAGAGCTTATCGCCAAAAGCGCTGGAACATTTTATCGAGGATGCCAAACAAGGTACTGAGTTATTGAGCACTAACTTGGTCCGCGCTTCGGAGCTTATCGCAAGCTTCAAACAAATTGCGGTAGACCAAACCAGTGAAGCCATACGGACGATTCAGCTACAGGATTACCTCACTGAAATTATCCGGTCATTACAACCTCATTTTAAAAAGACCAAACATCATATAGAAGTGAACTGCCCAGATAATTTGGTACTCAGCTGTCCGGCGGGAGCTATTTCGCAGATTTTTACCAATTTACTGATGAACTCGCTGATCCACGGCTTTGAGGATATTGATGAAGGCAATATCAACATCACCGTGATCGACGAAGGCAATATTGTCGATATCAATTACACCGACAACGGGAAAGGATTACTGCCCGACCAACTGGAAAAATTGTTTCACCCATTTTTCACCACCAAACGCGATCAAGGCGGTAGTGGATTGGGTACACATATTACTTACAACTTAGTGCGTCAAACGCTCGGCGGCAGCATACAAGTTCGCAGTGAACCCGGCAAGGGATTGGCTTACCACATTCGGTTCCCGAAAGTGTTTAAACGCTAACCAATTAATAAACCAGCGGCACTGCTTTGCCGGTTCCGCTGGTTGTCCCCTCGCAGTTTCCGGTTATACTGAGTTCCTCTTCTGACAGCTGGACCCAACCGACTATGTGGTTTAAAAACCTTCGTGTATATCTCATTACTGAACCATTAAATCTAAATATCGAAAAGCTAGATGTGGCCCTAGCAGAACATAAATTCACGCCATGTATGGGCCAAGATGCATTAAAGCTCGGTTTCACTTTTCCACTGCACCCAAGTATTAAGTCTTACGCGCATCAGCTCGAGCACTTGTTTGTATTTGCCTTGAAGCGCCAGGAAAAAGTCTTACCTGCTGCAGTGATCAACGAAGAACTGCAACCAAAAATCGATGCACTAGAAGCCGAAAAAGGCCGGCCACTCGGCCGCAAAGAAAAACAGGCGCTGAAAGAAGAAATGATCCAGACGCTGTTACCAAGAGCGTTTAGCCGCTCGACCGTAACCCAAGCTATTTATGATGCAAAGAATCACTGGTTCATCGTCAATACCAGCTCTGCGAGCCGAGCCGAAGATTTATTGGCCTTACTGCGTAAAGCATTGGGCTCGCTACCGGCAGTGCCGTGGATTGACAGTAATCAGCTAAGCCAATCGATGCAGCTGTGGCTTACAGCTCAAGGGCTTCCTGCTGGCTTTAGTTTGGGTCATGATGCCGAGCTGAAAGCACCAGATGAAGAAGGCGCTAAAGTTCGATTCAGCAATCATGTGCTGACAACAGACGAAGTGCAGAGTCATCTAGAAGACAAGTTAGTAACAAAACTAGAACTGGTACAAGCCGAGCAACTGAGTTTGGTGATCTGCGAAGACGGCAGCATCAAAAAACTGCAGTTTGAAGAGTTATTAGCCAACAAGAATGACGAGCTTGGCTGGGAAGATTTGCAGCTTCGACTCGATGCAGACCTCTTGGTCATGGCCAACGAATTGGCACAGGTCCTTCAGGTATTTAAAGATCAAGTTCAGCCGTTGGTCAAAGGTTGAAACTAAAGTACAGGGCCTGTGATCGTCAGGCCCTTCATCTCACACGCCACTACATAAACATCGTTTTAGCATCTTGGTAAAGCTGCTGTAATTGTGGGTCCTGCATAAAGTCATGTTTTGGAATCAAACCGAGCCGCAGATACTTTTCCAATAATTGTCTTTCATTGCTACGCAGTGGGTACTGTTGCCGCGAGATCGTTGCAATCCGCACAAAATCGGTATAACAGGGTTCTTCTGCCATCGGAAGACCTGCCCAATCACGAACCACCGCAATAAACATATCGGCAAAGCTCCAACTCTGGAGGATCACCATGCCGATATTCGGCGCTAAATCTCGTATCGCATGCCGCAAATAAGCTTTCTCCGCAAATACTGCTGGATACTTTTCTGCTTCAGTCAGGATTGGTAGCGCACCAATCTGATAGACCAGCGCTGCCAGCGTCAAAGTATCCATATTAAGCGGTGTATGTTTGTGCTGTTGTTGATAAAGTTTCAAACAAGCCATCGCGATGCAAGTGATTTCTATCGTATCGCGCCACAACTCTTTCATCTGCTCGACCACTTGCGGGTGCTGGCTGACAAACAACTGTTCAAGGGCCATCGCAGTGGCGATATTCTTGACTTGTGACAAACCAATTCGGGTTACTGCCTGATTCAAAGTACTGACCTTGATACTGCGGCCTAAAAACGCACTGTTAGCAACTTTGAGCATTCGGGCAGCCAATGCAGGGTCCAGCGAAATAACCTCAGCCATCGCATGCAAATTTATATCAGGGTCATCAGCAGCCTGACGCACGCGTACCGCAATTTCCGGTAAGGTCGGTAGCACTAACACGTTGTTGCGTAGTTTTTCGGTTAGGAGAGTAATTAATGCATTATCTGCTGACATAGCCACTCCTTAATTCAGGTAGACGAGATGACCAACGTTGTTGCAGTTCGGCTAACTCTGCTGCGGTATGCGGTTGCACCGGGACTTTGCCCCAAATAGGCGCAGGCCAGCTGCGGTCAGTTTGAAATCTGGCGATATGGTGTAAATGTAATTGCGGCACCATATTACCCAGCGCAGCCAAATTAAGCTTATCTGGCTGATAATCTGCTCGCAGGTAATGGCTGAGCTGACTACTTTCAAACCATAACTGCTGTTGGTCTGTATCACTCAGATCAATCACATCTCTGGCATCAAAACGTCGGGGTACTAAGATAAACCAAGGGTAATTTCGGTCGTTGACCACACGTAACTGACACAGAGGCCAATCAGCCAACCACACCGAATCTTTAGCTAGTTGCGAATGCAATTCAAAAATATCTGACATCTAAGCGCCTGTGGTTTCAATAATGTTATGACAACAAGTGTTGTTGCATCCGTTGAATAATTAATTGGCAAGCCAATCCGTCTAACGACTTCGCAGATAATTCAAGTTCAGCAGCGAGTTGAGTTATTTCAGGGAACCCCATACTGCCCGCACAACCTTTCAAACTATGAGCTTCATACTGCAGATCGGCAAATTTACTATCTTGCTGTAACTGCCCAAGCTCAAGCAGCTGTGCTGGTAAACGTGCAGCAAAATCTTGTTTTAACGCAATGATGGCTGGATCTAATTCTAACTTCGCCGCTAATTCTTGTTCTAGTTGCCGATTTTTTGCCGTGTATTGCCGGATCATTGCATAAAAATCATGTTGCACAATTGGCTTACCCAAGAGAGCTTGACAGCCGGCTTCTAGGTAACGTTGATGATCTTCTCGCATCACATTGGCTGTTAATGCAACGATGGGAACATCAATACCGGCGTGACGGATCAATCGAGTCGCTTCTTCGCCGCCCATTTCAGGCATTTGCATATCCATAAATACCAAATCGAAGTCATTTAATAACAGTTTTTGTACCGCCTGATGACCATTCGCAACCATCGTAAAATCAGCATTGATCTTGCGAAGTAGCACTGCGACTAGTAACTGATTATCTGCATTGTCCTCTGCGACCAGAATTTTTAACTGTGGCTGGCAATCCGATTCTGGTTGCACCAAATCAACACTGCTGACGGGATCAAAATGGTCAACCAAACTGACTTGCTGTGTATCGCAATGCATACTGATCTCGAAACTACTGCCAAGCCCTTTAACACTTTCAACCTGAATATCACCATTCATTTGTTGCATTAACTTTTTCGAAATGACCAACCCTAAGCCAGTGCCACCGAAATTCCGCGTAACTGTGGCATCAGCTTGGACAAAAGGCTGAAATAACTTGGTGAGCTCTTCTGCGCTCATACCGATACCGGTATCTTTAATCCGGATGATCAACAACTCTAAGCCGGACTGATAACTGACTTGAATAACAATTTTTCCGTGTTGTGTGAATTTTAATGCATTACTGGTTAGATTCAGCAGCACCTGACGAAACCGTAACTCGTCAATACGAAGCTGAACGGGTAACGGATAGTTCAGCTCAAGGATACAATCGAGCCCTTTTGCTTGCGCTTGGTTTTTAGTTTGCTGGAAAATATCATCAACTAACTGCAGAAAATTAAATTCAACATATGACAGGTCTAACTTATCGGCCTCGATCTTCGATAAATCTAAAATGTCGTTAATTAATTTAAGTAGATGATCACCACTACGTAACACGCGTTTTAAGTAGTCAGTCACTTGGTCATGATCGGGTTCAAGGATCGCCTGCTCGCTAAAACCAATAATTGCCGTCAGCGGCGTACGAATTTCATGACTCATATTGGCAAGGAATACGCTCTTCAGCCGGTTCGCCTGCTCGGCAGACTCACGAGCAACAATGAGTTGCTGATTGGCACTGGCAAGATTGCTATTAGCGCGAGCGAGGTCTTGTGTTCGTTTTTGTACTTTCTCTTCCAGTTGCTGCTTATAAGCACGTTCTCGTTCACGATAAACCCGTAGCTGACGCACCATCACATTAAAAGCTGCGAACATATCACCAAGTTCATCTTGCTTCTTTACGGCGAGTAACGTACTAAGGTCACCGCGTCCAACAGCTGTTTTTGCCTCCGTTAGTACATTGATTGGTTCAAAAATATACTTTACTAACAACAAGTAACAAGACAACGGTAATCCGATGGCAAACAAAATACTCATTACAAAAAGTACCATCGGCAGATATTCCGAGACCTCCATTAACTCGGTTTCTTCCACCGCACTGATAAACATAAAATTACCAGGCAATTGAGCCCCGAGCACCAACATTGGCTTGCCCAATAAAACAATAGATTGCAACTGCTCAGCCCCAACGGATCGTTGAACCTGCGAAAAATTTGTCGGAGCAAGCGCACTGCCAATGAGGCTCGGTTTGTCCGCATAGGCAATAATGCCACCGGCACTAACAATCAGATTAACATTTGATGGTAATAGTTTGTTGGCCACGACCTCGTCGAACAAAGTTGTATCTAAATTAATAACAAGATATCCCCACAAGCGCTCAATGCCGTTTTGATCTGCGGCTGGCTGATATACTTTTTGAGCCAAAATAACTTTTAACGGCTGCAGTTCGCTCTCTCGACTAATAAAGATGCCTGCATCATCAATCATACCTTGCAAAGACGTAAAGTAGTCTGCGCGGAATCTAGTCCCGGTATTAGATCCCGTCCGAGGCGTATTTGGGAACTGAAAAGCCAGCTCGCCGCTTAACCGTAACAATTTAATTTGCTCGGTCTCTGGATGTGATTTTTTATAATGATTTAACTGAGTGATCAGTTCGGAGTCGGCATTCGGTTGCCCTTGCAAAAATGCCTGAGTGGTTTCACTTTGGCTTAAATATTGAAAATAGATTTGGTGATTACGCAGGTAATTATTAAGCGTATCTTGCTGGCTTTGCAGATGCTGAGTAACTTTCACAAAGGCTTGTTGGGAAAACGACGACTCGCTATAAAGGTATGCCAAATAGCCAAATGCTAGTGTCGGCAAAACCAAAAAGGGAAACATATAGATAACGAGGGTTTCGCGGAGTCTCATTCGTCCATTAACCTGACTCTGTCCTTACTGTACGGTGAACTACAGCATAAACAGAGACAAGCAAACCGACAACCGATTTTCACTTCTATGAAGGGACCACCGGCCATTTACTAGCCCAGATAGGCTATTTCGACAATTATCGCCTTACCCCTTGAAGATTCAGGGGGTTGTCTACTGTAAGTCACCCCAATCACATTGACAATAAAGCTCATGGGGCGAAATGACGTTTGAGATTCGCTGATTTGCCACCGCCCCCGGATCGCAATGCGTTAGGGGCTAGTACACTCAACGTAGATAAGTTGCAGCCAGACTTGCGACTGGCGCAGCCGATGGCTTGCCATGCTGCCAGTCACCACCGTCAACACCACTACCGGCAATGTCAATGTGTACATAAGGCAAGCCTTGTGACAGCGCTGAGCTTTGGTCCAGTCCAGCAGCAACCACCAAGAATGCCATCGGGAATTGATGCCCGCGTGCGGTGATTGACGATGGCGCATTATTACAACTCAGCACATCATCAGCGCAACTGCGCGCTTTAATAAAGGCAAAATCTTCACGACGACTCGATGATAGTTCGGATGGATCTGCCCACAACTCGCCGGCTGCGGCAATTGTTGCTGATACTTGAGCTTGGCGGGCGGCACCATTTTCGACTAAAGCAGTATAGGGACCAACCGCACGCGCAGCATGACCAGTTAACGTCGCTACTGAAAACAGCGTAGGATTCACCGCATGCTCAGCTTTTATACGCAGGTGTGACATTAAATCGGCGAGCACTAAACGCCCTTCAGCATCAGTATTACCAATCCGCACACGCACGCCGGCATGGCTGGTAATGATTTCATCCGCCACAAAGGCATCAGAACCGATACTGTTGCGCACTGCACCGATTTCAGCGATAACACGCAGCCCGGCTGGTTTTAACAGTGCAACAGTTTTCATAAATCCAGCAACAGCAGCGGCTCCGCCTTTATCACGGCTCATGCCAGCCATGCCACCATTGATTTTCAGATCGGCGCCGCCGGTATCATAAACCAGACCTTTACCAGCAAATAACAGCGTCTGTGTCACCTCGCCGGCCGGCCGATACTCAAGCCGTATCACCGTAGGTTTATGACGCTCAACCATCAATGAACTGCGTGCAACCGCCATCAGCAATGGATAATCAGCTAATAGCTGTTCAGTATTCGTTTCAACCTGGACTTTAACGTCTGTATGTGCAAAAGCATCCACACAATATTCTGCGAACCTGAGCGGAGTCATTCGCTCAGGCTCTGTACCACAAAGGTCGCGCGCTAAGCGACGACCTGCTTCAGTCGCGGCCAAAAAATCAGCCTGAACTGCATCAAGACCAACTAAGCCAATGCATTGCAAAGGCTCTACCTGTTGCTCACCACGGGCTTCTCGACCTTCTAATGGTTGCCAAAGAGCTTGGGCGGCGGCCAAATACACGACCTCTAAGGCATGGCTATACCGCGGATCTGCCGGAGCTTGCAGCCAAATCAGTGGACGCCGAGCGCCTGCAGCTTTCGCTTGTTGTATTGCGATCTTTGCAACATCAGCAAAACAACGTACATCGTCAAAGTCTCGCAGTAAAGGACCTGTCGGCGCTAAAATAAGCCGTTTGCCATGCGCTGTCGGGCAAATCAGCGTCACCGTTTCACGGCCTATACGCTGGTCAATCAATTGATGTTGGCTGACAAACTCGATCAACACAGGTTCTGGAAGTTGTTTAAAATCTTCTGCGATACAAATCAACGCATCCCAATCAGCGAGAGTGGCCGACGGCAGGGATGGCAAAGCAACTGGTGTAGGGTATGCCATTTTCTTGTCCTTCGATGGCTGGAGTACAGCCTGGGTCAGATTATTTTATTTTCTTGCCAAAGTTTTTCTTTACGCATCCGCGCTTGGCGTTTTTCACACGGATTCTCGCAATCACAAGCTTTTTCGATCCCGACAGCAGCCAAACCACCGCAGCTACCGGCAATTGTTTTACGCTGCACGATGTAACCAATTGCCATTGCGAACACAACGATTAACAACACGGCGAACGTCAGCAGAAAAACTTCCATGACAACCTCTCACTATTGAATGATCAAGACAAAACGGCCAGCGCAATGGTGGCCAGGGTGATATATTTTAACGCTTATTCGGCCTGAGGACTACGACTAATCTAAACAGGCACTTATCAGGCACTACTAAAACAATACTCAGACGATGTTAAACGAAATTATTTGGAACATATTTATTACATAAATATTCACCGCAAAAAAAAACCAACCCGAAGGTTGGTTTTTTTAGATACTTCGCATTAACCGCCGAAATCGTCTAACAGAATATTATCGTCTTCAACACCCAAATCTTTTAGCATGTTGATGACAGCCTTATTCATCATTGGTGGGCCACACATATAGAATTCGCAGTCTTCTGGCGCTTTATGATTTTTTAAGTAATTTTCAAAAATCACGTTGTGAATGAAGCCTGTATAACCTGTCCAATTGTCTTCCGGTTGCGGATCAGACAATGCGACGTGCCACTTAAAGTTCTCATTCTCAGCCTGCAACATATCAAAGTCTTCGACGTAGAACATTTCACGTTTAGAACGAGCACCATACCAGAAACTGATCTTACGCTTTGACTTCAACCGACGAAGTTGATCGAAAATGTGTGAACGCATCGGCGCCATACCGGCACCACCACCGATAAACACCATCTCAGCATCTGTATCTTTGGCAAAAAACTCACCAAACGGGCCAGAAATTGTGACTTTTTCGCCACCTTTCAGACTCCAGATATAAGAAGACATTTTACCGCATGGCAGTGTCAAGTTGTTTGGCGGCGGAGATGCGATCCGCACGTTTAACATGATAATGCCTTCTTCTTCTGGATAGTTCGCCATAGAGTAAGCGCGAATAGTCGGCTCATCTACTTTAGATTCCAGCGTGAAGAACTTAAAGCGTTCCCAATCACCGCGGTATTCTGCAGGGATATCGAAATCCGCATATTTAATATGATGCGCCGGCGCTTCAATCTGAATATAGCCACCCGCACGGAACGGTACAGACTCGCCATCTGGGATCTGAAGTTTTAACTCTTTGATAAATGTTGCTTTGTTATCGTTAGAAATAACAGAACAAGCCCATTTCTTTATACCAAAGATTTCAGCCTCAACTTCAATGTCCATATCAGTTTTTACACTGACCTGACAAGCTAAGCGACAACCTTCACGGCGCTCGCCTTTAGTCAGATGACCAAATTCAACCGGTAACACATCACCGCCACCAGAATGCACATGGACACGGCACTGACCACATGAACCACCACCGCCACAGGCAGATGACAGGAAGATGCCGCGGTCAGCCAGTACGCTCAGCAGTTTACCGCCGGCACTGACTTTCAACGCTTTGCTCGCATCACCGTTGATATTGATGGTTACTTCACCCGCCGACACCAGTTTGGCTTTGGCGACCAGAATCATGACGACTAATGCCACGACCAGTAAGGTGAACATACCAACACCAAGATAAATCTCAGTATATTGCATTGCTTTTTCCTTTTACTACCGATGCTTACAGGGAAACGCCTGAGAACGACAGGAAACCCAAACTCATCAGACCCACCATAAAGAAGCGTGAACCCAGACCACGTAAAGCCAGCGGCACGTCGGCGTATTTCAGTTTTTCACTGACCGCAGCCATCACAGTAATCGCCATGGTCCAACCAATACCACTCCCCAAACCGAATACAGTACTTTCAGCTAAGGTGTAATCACGTTCAACCATAAATGCTACGGCACCAAAGATTGCACAGTTCACAGTGATGAGAGGCAGAAAGATACCCAGTGCGTTATAAAGCGCCGGCACATATTTATCCAGGAACATTTCCAAAACCTGAACAAGACCAGCGATAACGCCGATGTATGCAATAAAGCCCAAGAAGCTTAAGTCGGTATCCGGAAAACCTGCCCAATCTAAAGCTCCAGGAGCTAAAAACTGCTTGAACACGATATTGTTTAAAGGGACCGACAAGGCCAGCACGACTGTTACCGCAACGCCTAAGCTAAACGCCGTCTTTACCTGTTTAGAGATGGCAATAAATGTACACATCCCAAGGAAAAACGACAGTGCCATGTTCTCAACGAAAACAGCACGCACAAACAAACTTAAATAATGTTCCATCTGCTACTCCTTAGTGCTGTTCTTGCTGCTCTGGACGCCAGGTCCGCAGGGCCCAAATCAACAGGCCAATAATGAAGAATGCACTTGGTGGCATTAACAGCAGGCCATTTGGCACGTACCATCCGCCAGCACTAACCAGTGGCAGAATCTCGACGCCTAACAACGTACCTGAACCAAACAACTCACGAATCACCGCCACAATCACCAGTAACACTGTGTAACCTAGACCATTACCGATACCGTCCAAAAACGACATCAGTGGCGGGCTTTTCATTGCATAAGCTTCGGCACGTCCCATGACGATACAGTTAGTAATGATCAGACCAACAAACACCGACAGCTCTTTTGCGACGTTGTATGCATAAGCTTTCAGAACTTGGTCAACCACGATAACCAGTGACGCGATAATCGTCATCTGCACGATAATCCGCACACTCGAAGGAATGTGATTGCGGATCATTGAGATAAACATACTGGAAAACGCCGTTACCAGCATCAGGGCAACACCCATTACCAGCGCTTTATCCAGCTTAGTTGTAACTGCTAATGCAGAACAAATACCCAGAACTTGTAGTGCGATAGGGTTGTTGGCGAACACTGGCCCAAAAACCAGTGATTTCATTTCTTTAGCACTAGCCATTGTTTAATGCTCCTTGACGCACTTTAGCCAGGAATGGAGCAAAACCTTTCGCGCCAGACCAGAAAACGAAAGTGTTTTGTACACCGTTACTTGTAATTGTGGCGCCAGACAGGCCGTCTACTTGATAGGCGGAAGCTTGATCTGCATTACCCGGTTTCAGAATTTTGATTGCTGGTTGACCATTTTCGTCAGCAAGTTTTTTACCGACAAACTGCGCAACCCACTTAGGATTCTGAATTTCTGCACCTAAGCCTGGTGTTTCACCGTGCTCATAGTAGTTAAGACCTTTGATGGTATTGCCATCTTTGTCCAAGGCCAGAAAACCATGCATGGTAGACCACAAGCCGTAACCGTGAATCGGCAACACGATGGCACTTATTTGCTTTGATTCAATGCCAGCCTCATAGGCAATATAGACTGGCGCTATATTCGCACGCGTTTTAATTTTGGCTGTATCTTCTTTCTCGTCCAGCGAGATACTACCAGCGGGGTCTTTCATCATCTTACGGTAGTCATAGGTTAACGGATCCTGATCAACAAAATCACCAGTATCCAGATTCACCAAACGTACCTGCACATGCTTTTCAAACTGCGCTTTGATGTCTTCACCCTTCAACATTCCCGTAGAGACCAGAATGTTTTTCTGTGCGTCGAGTAACTTATTTTCAGTTTGTTTTGGTCGTAAACCAACTGCTGATGCCGCGACAAATATCGCACAGATCAAGCAGAGCCCGATTACGACAAAAAACGTTTTGCCGATGCTTTCGTTATTATTAGACATTACGAGCCAGCCTCCGCTTAATGTTTGATTGCGCGACCATATAGTCAAACAAAGGCGCAAACAGGTTGGCGAACAAAATAGCCAGCATCATGCCTTCCGGATAAGCAGGGTTCACCACACGAATCATTACAACCATAAAACCAATCAGAATACCGTATGCCCATTTGCCACTGTCAGTAAACGAAGCTGATACTGGATCTGTTGCCATAAAGAACAAGCCAATGGCAAATCCACCTAATACCACATGCCAGTACCACGGCATTGCAAACATGGAGTTTGTCTCCGAACCAATCATGTTAAACATAGTTGAAAACACGATGGTACCAACCAATACGCCAGACACAATGCGCCAAGAAGCGATACGGAAGTAAATCAGGGCCAAGCCGCCAATCATCAACGCCAGTGTAGACGTTTCACCAACAGACCCAGGAATGAAGCCGTAGAAGGCATCCCACCATTGCTGATTGATTGACCAATCTGTGATTGAACCGTTTGCACCTTGCGATAACAAAGTTGCGCCAGAATAACCATCAGCAGCTGTCCATACTTTGTCACCTGAGATTTGCGCTGGGTAGGCAAAAAACAAGAAAGCACGACCAGCAAGCGCTGGGTTGAGGAAGTTACGGCCAGTACCACCAAAGATTTCTTTGGCAACAACGATACCAAACGTAATGCCTAACGCCGCCTGCCACAAAGGGATTGTCGCTGGCAGGATTAGGGCAAACAGAATCGAGGATACGAAAAAGCCTTCGTTGATTTCGTGTTTTCTGACAGAAGCAAACAGTACTTCCCAGAAACCACCAACGATAAACACAGTGGCATAAATAGGCAGGAACCAACAGGCGCCATACCACATCTTCGCGCCCCATCCAGATTCGGCAGTTAATTCACCGCCAAACAAGTGGAATAAGCCAACTTGCCAAGTGTCCGGCAGTTTAACCGTTTCTGACAAAACGATTGCGGCCTGATGACCAACGTTAAACATGCCAAAAAACATGGCAGGGAATAACATCAACCAAACAAAAATCATGATACGTTTCAGATCGATACTGTCGCGAACATGCGTTGTCGACTTCGTTACTTTACCCGGTGTGTACAAGACGGTGGCGATGGCTTCGTAAAGCGCATACCACTTTTCATGCTTACCGCCTTTTTCAAATTGCGGCTCGATACTTTCTAAATAATGCTTCAAACTCATCTTAGCCTTCCTTCTGGATGGTCGTCAGCGCGTTTCGAAGTGCCACACCATAGTCGTATTTACCAGGGCAGACAAAAGTACAAAGCGCGAGATCTTCTTCATCCAGTTCTAAACAACCTAACGTTATTGCACCATCTGAGTCTCCGACTAACAAGTCGCGAAGCAACAGTGTAGGCAGAATATCCAGTGGCATTACGCGCTCATAGTTGCCAATTGGCACCATGGCACGATCAGAACCGTTGGTTGTAGTTGTCATATCAAACAGACGTTTTGGACTCAGATGTGACAAGTAGGCGCGAGTAACCGAGAATTTGGTCGCTCCAGGGGCCAACCAACCAAGGAACTCTTTTTCAAAACCTTCAGCAAGAACTGAAATTTGATTATGAAAACGACCGAGGTAAGCGTGCACACCAACAGCGGTTTTGCCTGCCAGTACCGAGCCTGAGATGATACGATGCGAACCATCAGTCAGCTCACCTTCGACCAGCGCAGCCACTGAGGCACCCAATACGGTTTTAATCAACCGTGGATTTTTCACTACAGGACCAGCCAACGAAATCACGCGTTCTGCATGATATTCACCGGAAGTAAATAACTTACCAATGGCAATAACGTCTTGATAGTTAATATGCCAGACCACTTTGGTCAATGACACCGGCTCTAAGAAATGGATATGAGTGCCAACCAGGCCGGCTGGATGCGGACCCGCAAACTCTTCAACTTGAACCTGAGACACCGTCGGCACGTTTGCACCGGCAGCTTTACAAACATACACCTTATTGGTGGTCAGTTTGCTGAGGACCGTTAAGCCGTGTTGGAAATCAGCGGCAGCGGCTGCGATGACCACAGCGGGATCTGCTGCCAATGGATTGGTATCAATCGCAGTGACAAAGATCGCCCGCGGCACACTATCAATAGCAGGGATAGTGCTAAACGGTCGGGTTCTGAACGCCGTCCACAAACCGGAATCCAATAATTGCTGTTTCGCTGCGCCAGCATCAAGACTGTTCAGCGCCGCAGCATCGTATTTTGCGAATTGCACCGCGTCGTTTGAACCGTCAGCTTCAATCACTAAAGATTGCAACACGCGCTTCGCGCCACGGTTGATCGCAGTGACGGTTCCAGAGATTGCGGCAGTAAACTTCACGCCAGGATTCTTTTTATCTTCAAAAAGACCCTGACCTTTTTTTACTTTATCCCCAACCTCAACCAGCATTGTAGGACGCATACCAACATACTCTTCACCCAGCAACGCGACCGATTTGACGGTTGGACCGTCATGGATCACTTGTTTAGGACTGCCCGAAAGGGGAATGTCCAATCCTTTTTTGATTTTAATCATACGTACTTGCACTACTTTAACGGGAAGAAACAGGGCCTGGTTTTTACGGCTGCTCGCCTAGCAGCGCACCTGGCGAAAGCTGGCTGATTTGTAACCAGATTTCAACAGGTACACGTACATAGCGGCGGATTTTAGCATTAAACCCACAGACCAGCTATGATAAATAACAGTTTTATGTAGCCAGGACAGCGACTGTCGGCAAGTGTAGTCAACTTTGAATATATTGTGCAAAATCTACACAAAATCACTGCAATTCAGTGCTAATTTCCAGTTGATGCCGCGAAAACCACCATCCTGTCTTTTTCGTCCAACGTCCAAACAAAAGCCGCACAAACGGCGGCTTTTTATCTTAAGCTAAATTTGCCAAGGTCACCATCGAAGAAACATCGGCATCGTAATCAACATGGCTATAGCCAAAGCCAAATAACCGTAAAAACTCTTGGTGGTAGCCTTTGTAATCGGTTAATTCGTCAATATTGCTAGTGACCACCTGCTGCCACAGCGCTGTGACTTCAGCTTGAATGTGATCAGCTAATTCTTTGCCATCCATTCGCAACCGACCGGCATCATCTAAAATTCGCTCTGGGTTATACAAGCACTGGCTGAACAAACCATAAATCTGTTCAATACAACCTTCATGGGTACCTTCGGCTTTCATAACGCGATACAGCAATGAGATATACAGCGGCATAATTGGAATTGCTGAACTCGCCTGCGTGACCAGAGCCTTCAGCGACGCGACATATGCATGCCCCCCCTGCCCTGCTAACTTTGCAGTGATAGCTGCCGCTGCGCGATCTAAGTCTTCTTTGGCGCGCCCGATTGTCGCTTTACCATAGATAGGCCAGGTCAGTTCTTTTCCAATATAGGTATAGGCCACGGTTTGAACATTGTCCGCCAGTACACCAGCTGCGTGCAACTGATCTAACCAACGCTCCCAATCTTCGCCACCCATGACTTTGACTGTATTAAAAATCTCTTCGTCGTTCGCCGGCTCGACCGAAACTTCCTCGATTTCACGCTTACTAGTATTCAGCGTTTTGGCAGTGTAAGCGTGGTTAATCGGCTTTAACACTGAACTGTATATTTCACCTGTTACTGGGTCTTTGCGGCGAGGTGCCGCCAGGCTATATACGACTAAATCAATTTTGCCCATTTCACTACGAATAAGTGAAATCGCTTGCGATTTCATCTCGTCAGTGAACGCATCACCATTTAAGTGTTTATTCCAGATGCCTTCAGCATTGGCTGCATTTTCAAAAGCTGCTGTGTTATACCAGCCTGCAGAGCCAGTTTTGCCTTCAGTGGCTTCTTTTTCGAAGAAGATCCCCAACGTTTTAGCGCCAGAACCAAAGGTTGCGCTAATACGAGACGCCAAACCATAACCAGTTGATGCGCCAATCACTAATACATTTTTAGGTCCATTCTTAACCGGACCTTGTTGTTTGACGTATTCGATTTGCTCACGGACATGTTCAGCACAACCAACAGGATGAGCATTAGTACAAATAAAACCACGGATTTTCGGTTGAATAACCATAAAAAATAACCTGTGTAAGGACAGAAATCGCAGTTAGTGTAAAACACTCATCGTCAGAACAGGTCTGATCAGATAAAATTAACTAAGGGATATCTACATGCACTCGCAGCTATCCCTTGCCAGCGCTACTATTACCCCGCCACTTTTTCGTCTTTTTTGGAACCGCCAAAACATTTTGGTGACGCTGGCGGTTTCTCTGCGTAGTACTCATACCATTCACTTGGCGTATATGTATGCAGCGCTAACGCATGGATTTTTTCTGCGAGCTCTTCAGCCACTATCGCATTGACTGCTCGATGGCGCTGCAGCAGTCGCATCCCGACAAAAGCAGGCGTCACAATCACCACTTTAAAATGAGATTCGGAACCAGGTGCAACGCTATGCATATGGCTTTCGTTGATAACATCCAAAAACACAGGCTCGAAGGCGTGCAACAATTTTTGTTCGATAGAGGTATGGATCAACATGATTGTTTATGTCCTTCAATTAAATTCAACGCTTGCCAATCAATGTAGCCATTGCATTTTGCCTTGTCTGTAGCCAAAGTGCTGCAAAAAAAGAAAATCCAATTGCCTTGCGAAAAGTCCAATCGTCGATTTAGCGCTGCGGTAAATACCGGAAAGTGAGATTAAAACGTTCAGCCATCACCCGGGTCTGTTTCGGAATTCGATGCTGCCAAAATTGCTGGCACTTGCCTGCCATCACCAACAAATCACCGTCTTGCAATGCCAATGACAATTCAATTTTATGGAGTTTGTGCCGTAAATCAAAGCGACGTGTTTCTCCAAGACTTAATGACAAAATTACCGGTTGTGGTCCAAGCTCTGGTTCATCATCACTGTGCCAGCCCATATGGTGCTCACCATGCAAGTAATGATTAAGCAAAACTGCATTTAACGGGTGACCCGTCTGGCGGATTAATCGCCGGCAAATATCGTCCAACCCAACCTGCCACGGCAATGGTTGGAAGGTCACTCCGGAATAGCGATAACTGCAGTGGGCATCTCCCATCCAAATCTGCCGCCGCGGAATTGACACCGCTCGCCCATACAACTTGATCTGTGGCTGCTGCCAATTCAATGTGCTTAATTGCTGCTGTAAACCTGTTGATTCCTCAACCGACAAAAAACGGGGCAATAAATAGATCTCTGCATCAGGCAATGAGTACCGCTGCAATTGGCTTTCCGGCAGGGCAATTACAGGACTTTCGTTGTGACTTGTCTGCGCTTCTGTCAAAATAACAACCCTTTATTTCTGCCGAACCTGCATATGTCCAGCCAATTTACCTTAAGTCAGATCCAACTACAGCTGGATCGTTATCCGCCAGAGCAAAAAACCCGGAGTCTGCAAGCTTGGGATGCTGCTGATGAACTGCTCATCAATTATGCAATGCAACATCTGCCCAAAGAACAAACCCCATTGCTACTGGTCAACGATTTATTTGGTGCTTTGGCTTGCGCTTTACACGCTTGGCAACCGCTGCAATGGAGTGATTCATATCTGAGTCAGCTGGCCACCCAACACAACCTGCAACAAAATGGGTTGTCGCCGGTGCAACAGGTCGCAAGCTCGGAACCATGCCCGGCGTTCTCCGCCGTATTCCTAAAATTACCTGGCAATCATAGTTTTCTACGTTTTCAACTTCGGCAGTTAAAACAGCAGCTAACGCACGGCATGTCGCTGATCGCAGCAGCCAAAGCCAAGGATATTCATCCAAATTTATTACAGATTTTTGCTGAAGAAATCGGCCCAGTGAGCGCTTCTTTAACGGAAAAAAAGTGTCGATTGATCACTGCTGTATGCGATAAAAATCTGCCGACGCCATTGAAACCACAATTTCCGCTGGTCTGGCCGGTAGAACTTCCGCTGGCTGATGGCTCCTTGACGTTAAATATCATCAACCATGCTAACGTGTTTGCTCGCGAACAGCTGGATATTGGCGCACGCTTTTTTCTACAACATCTGCCTGCGGTGCAAGCGAAACAACGTGTGATTGACTTAGGCTGTGGTAACGGAGTGATCGGACTTGCAGTGCTCGCGGCCGAGCCATTGGCGCAAGTTCTGTTCTGCGACGAGTCTTATATGGCGCTGCAATCCGCGCGTGACAACGTGAGCCAGCATTTCCCCTCCGTCAATGATTGCGAGTTTTTAGTCGATGACTGTCTAAGCCAGCAGGACGATTTATCTGCCGACTATATTTTGTGCAACCCACCATTTCATCAGCAACAGGCAGTCACAGACCATATCGCTTGGCAAATGTTCGCAGATGCACGGCGAGTGCTCAAAGTCGGTGGGCGCTTACGAATTGTTTGCAATCGTCATCTGGGTTACGGTGAAAAGCTCACGCGACTGTTTGGCGGTTGTATTCATGTAGCCAGTAATGCAAAATTCAGCGTCTTTGAAGCTATCAGAAGGAAATAATTATGCGTTCAATCCTGCTCGCGGCAGTGTTTGCGGTTGGCGTAACCGGTTGTAGTAATCCGGTGCCATCATTTATCGTCGCCCCACAAATTTTCTGGAATCAGTCCAATCAACTGTCCAACACCGCTTTTGCACTGAATATTCAGGACAACAGACCAACCAACGGCACGCTGATTATGCGCGATGGAGACTCCGTGAAGTCCTATCCGACAAGCAACGATTTGACCGGTCAATTGCAACAAACGCTGACCAGCGCACTGACACAACAAGGCGCACGAATTTCAGCCACAGAACCAGTGATTGTTACTTTACAAATCAATCAATTGGAAGCAAATGCCGAACTAAAAACGGTTGAACACGTAGTGAAGAACAGTGTTGAGTTAACTTTATTGATAGAACGTAACGCCGGTTCTTTTAACAAAAGCTACAGTGGTAAAAGCTCTTTTTCTGGGCCATTTAAGCTAGACACCGCCGTTGCCGAACGCGAATTACGCGTGCTAACCGAACAAGTTTTGGGCAATATGTTACGGGATCCGAACTGGCAAGATTTTTTAAGGAACTAAGCAATGAAGCAGTTTTTTATTGCGTTATTCCTGATTATGAGTGCGCCAGTATTTGCCAACGGGGAATACTTGCAAAAAGACAATCTGTTCCCTCGGGTCAAATTGATCACCACTGAGGGCGACATCGTCATTGAATTGGATCGGATGAAAGCTGCACTCACTGTGAATAATTTTCTGACGTACGTCGACAAAAAACTCTATGACGGCACAGTGTTTCACCGACTTGAACCGAATTTTGTGCTGCAAGGCGGCGGCTACGATCGTGAATACGTGGCGATCAAAAACCTGAAAGAAATCCCTAATGAGTCTGGGAACGGCCTGAAAAACATTCAATTCAGTGTGGCTATGGCGCATCAAGAAAAAGGGCCCCATACCGGATCTAATCAGTTTTTCATTAATCTTAATGAAAATACCAGTCTCAACCCAGGCAAAACCTGGGGTTATGCTGTATTTGGTAACGTGGTGGAAGGTTTTGAAACCATCGAGAAAATCAAGCAGTTAGAAACAGGCTTAAATGAGAAACTCGGCTGGGAAAATGTTCCGAAAAAACCAGTCGTGATCGCTCGCGCAATATTACTTCCCGCTAAATAATACCGACTATACTTGGCCCAGACACAGTGCTGTTGCAGCACTGTACTGATAAGCCGGTCGCTGGCTTGTCGTGGTTAACCAAAGTGGCTGATACCACCTTTGTTAAACAGGGCCTTGCTATGTTAGATATATTTTTGGAGCATAAATCTCAACAGCTGGTGTTTTATCTGGCCCGCTATTTGCGCGGCCAATTACCACACCGCGAAATGCATTTATTTATCTGGGATACCCTCGAAGAATGGGCACAGTTAAATATAAATAGCAGCACCCCGCAATCGTTCCGCGAAATGGTGTTTTGGCATTTGCTGTATGAATTTGAACTTTACTCTGAAATTGAACTAAAAACCGATCGGCATCTGCGCCGTCAACTTCACCAGTGCATGGGTTACTTGTTAGGCAAAACCCAAGTTCCGGCTGATTTTATTGGCGTCAGACCTTAAATCGTTACTTTGCTTTGATTGCCTCGCTTTGTTAAGGTGACGACTTTGTCGTCTACACCGTGCGGGAGTAATGCCGGATGTCTGAAGTTGTTCGCCCCGCGCCGAGCTGGTTGTCGGCACTGCAAATGTATCGTGACCCCCGTCTTTGGTTTATTTTTCTCCTCGGCTGTTCTTCTGGTTATCCATGGGTCTTAATCAGCAGTGCGATGACAGGTTGGTTAAAAGATGCCAATCTATCACGCGCAGCAATCAGCTATTTCGGTTCTGTGACGGCAGTTTATGCCATCAACTTTCTTTGGGCTCCAGTACTTGATCGAGTCAGACTGCCGTATCTGTACCGCCACCTAGGCCAGCGCCGCAGTTGGATCATCGTGTTACAGTTAGCTATCGTCTGTTTTACAGTTGGCATCGCCCTGACCGAACCTGCCGTCAGTCTTATCTGGACATCTCTGCTGGCGCTTGCCATTGCTGCCGCTGCGGCCAGTATGGACGTTGCCATCGATGGTTATCGGATTGATATCATCGGCGCAGATCCACTGAAAATCCCCACGGCTGCGGCAATGGGAGTGGCTGGCTGGTGGACCGGATATTCATTACCCGGCTATTTGGCGTTTCATTATGCCGATCGCTTTGGCTGGTCGAGTATTTACTTCGGCTTAGCAGTTTTACTGACTGTGTTAGCAATCGGTACCTTATGGGTGCGTGAACCAGAATCAAATCGCGATGTATTGCAACAAAAAGCCGCTGAACGATACCAGCACAGTCACTCACACCCAATGCTGCTATGGTTGCAAGTCACTGTGATGGAACCTTTTGCTGAATTTATCCGACGGAACGGACTGAAAGTTTCAATCTGCTTAGTGCTGTTTATCCTGACGTTTAAATTGGGCGAATCATTTCTCGGTCGAATGTCGATCCAGTTTTATCGCGAGGTGGGCTTTAGCAATGAACAAATTGCTGAATATTCGAAGCTAATTGGTTGGGGGGCAACAGTTTTTTTTACTTTGCTCGGCAGTATTCTCAATACAAAATTTGGCGTGTTTAAAGGCTTGATCGTTGGTGGAATCGCGATGGCAGCGAGCAATCTCATGTTCGCTTGGCTCGCCAAAGTGGGCCCTAATGAGCAACTGCTATTTTGGACCATTATTTTAGATAACTTTACCACCGCGTTTTCTATTGTCGCTTTTGTATCATTTCTATCGGCATTTACCGGCGTGGCGTTTTCTGCCAGTCAATATGCGTTGCTCGCGTCTGTTGGGAACTTCGGGCGAACTTCTATGGCATCCTTTGGCGGCAGTTTAGTCGACTGGCTAAATGGCGATTGGTCGTTGTTTTTCCTGCTGACATCGCTGATGGTGATCCCAGCTTTAGGCCTACTATGGTACATCATGTATTTGCTGCGACAGCGTGGGCAACACATCTAGCGCACAGCTCAGCTTAAAAAGCTGATGCAGACTACAATCGAGTGGGCACTGCGCCATAAAAAAAGCCGCAATTTGCGGCTTTAATTGTCAATTTAAAACCACCTCCTATGGAGGTGGTGATCGGCTCTGGGGCTATGCCTAAAGAAAGCCCATGCTAGATACTTGGACTCGTTTGTAACCAGCAAATGAGGAAGTAAATAGCATGA
>Ga0247722_10000609_pt1 | contig 21315 bp, 20 predicted proteins | sample MSEWelMarce3H_FC_FD_189094 | JGI IMG/M metagenome (GOLD analysis project Ga0247722, IMG submission 189094) | Subsurface sediment microbial communities from gas well in West Virginia, United States - MSEEL Well Study Marcellus 3H_FC | ecosystem: Environmental > Terrestrial > Deep subsurface >... | reverse complement strand
AAATTAAAACCAACCATAACTATTTATAATGAAAAACTTTAATACTAAAATTACATTATTTTTTACAGCATTATTATTTACAACTGTAAGTTCAATTGCTCAAACAAATAATGGAAAAAATTTACTTTTTGGCAAAGAAGTTAGCCAAGAAAACAAGAATCCAGAAAATGGTATAATTCGTTGTGCAACCACTGAATATGAAGAGTATTTACAAGCTAACAACCCAAAAAGGTTAACTAGTGCGCAATTTGAAGCTTGGTTAGCTCCTTTAGTTGAAAACTATAAAAAGTTGCAAATGGTAGCTTCACAAACAGGTGGAATTATTACAATTCCAGTTGTTGTACACGTAATTCATAATGGCGAACCTGTTGGCACTGCTCCAAATATTACAGACGCACAAGTAGAATCTCAAATCACAGTTTTTAACCAAGATTTTAGAAAAATGATCAATACCCCTGGGTACAATACAAATACTGTGGGTGCAGACATTCAAATTCAATTTGCATTAGCAAAACAAGATCCTAATGGAAACCCAACTAATGGTATTCATAGAGTAAATCTATGTCAAGCATCATGGTCTGAAAATGCAATAGACAACACCGTGAAACCTGCAACCATTTGGGACCCAACCTTATACATGAACATGTGGTCAATAAAATTTTCAAACACTCAATTATTAGGATATGCTCAGTTTCCTCAAACTAATTTATCTGGTCTAGCTGGACAAGGTGGCTCTTCAAACACTGATGGTGTAGTTTGTAACTATGCAACATTTGGAAGCAGCGACTTTAATGACGGAACTTTTATAACCTCTGCTCCTTACGACAAAGGAAGAACAATGACTCATGAAGTAGGTCATTATTTAGGATTATTACATACCTTTCAAGGAGGTTGTAACAATACTGCCGGGGATTATTGTTTAGATACTCCAGCATCGGCTTCAGCAACATCAGGCTGTCCTACAAGCAGAAATTCATGCACAACACTCTCCGGCAATGACATGGTTGAAAACTACATGGATTACTCTAATGACACATGTATGAACATCTTTACTGTTGATCAAAAAGCAAGAATTGCAACTGTTTTAGCTAATTCAGTAAATAGAAGTACGCTAGCAACTTCTACTAAAGATCAACCTATCACTCTTTTTGCTAATGATGCAGAAGTTATTGTTGAAGGAGTTTGCGGCGGAGCTAGTTCAGGTTCTTGCGGAACAACTGCATCGGGACAAAAAATAACAATTTATAATCGTGGAAATACAGCCTTAACTTCTGCTTCAATTTCTTATTCATTAAACGGTGGTTCAGCATCAGTATATAATTGGACTGGTAATTTAGCAACTCACAAATTTGCAACGGTTACTATACCTGTAACTTCAACAACTTCAGGGACACTTACTGCAGTAGTTACTACAGCTAATGGAGTTGCAGATCAAAGAGCTTCAAACAATACTAGTTCAGGTGACTACTATGCACCTTCAACACCTACCGACTATACTTTTAACTCGCTTAGATTTAATTTAATTGGTGATAGATATGGAAGTGAAACAACTTGGACATTAAAAAAATCTGATGGCACTCCATTATATAGTGGCGGTCCTTATACTAATTTAACTACCAACACAACGCAAACATTAGTAAACAATCAAACTTGGAATTTAGCAAGTAATGATTGTTATACTTTTACAATAAACGATAGCCAAGCTGATGGAATTACAGGAGTTTACGGAAACGGAAGTTATACAATTAAAAATGCAACAGGCACAATAACTGTAGCCTCAGGTGGAACTTTTTCGGCTTCAGAAAGCAAATCATTTAGCATCAATTTAACAACTGCTAATGACACATTTGCAGCTTTAAATAACATATATGTATATCCAAACCCAAGCAAAGACGTTATCAATATTTCATTACCAAACGAAATAGATTCTATTGATAATTTCACAATTTACAATACAATTGGTCAAAAAGTCTATCAACAAAAAGTAGCTTCAACTGCTGATTTAACAGTTTCTACAGCATCTTTCAGCAAAGGTATTTACTTAATTACTATTGAAAAAGATAACGAAAAAAAATCAATTCAATTCATAAAGGATTAAGACTATTTTCAAAAAAATTAGGGGTTGACTTTTTCAACCCCTTTTTTTATTTTCATATATTTGCATTTTAATTACAACTTTTGAAAACATTTACCTCTACAACCCATTTTTCACCATCTACTAAAACCATAATTACTATTGGCACTTTTGATGGCGTGCATATTGGGCACAAAAAAATTCTTCAAAAAGTGGTTGCTGAAGCCAAAAAAAATAATTTAACCAGCGCTGTTCTTACTTTTTTTCCGCATCCGCGATTTATCTTAAACCAAAATTCTGACCTAAAATTATTAAACACTATTGAAGAAAAAAAAGCTCTTTTAAATTCAACTGGACTTGATGCTTTACTAATCCATCCCTTTGATCAGGAATTTGCCAACCTTAGTCCTGAGCAATTTGTAAAAAAAATACTTGTCGATCAACTCAAAATCAGCAAAATAATCATTGGTTACGACCATCGATTTGGAAAAAACAGATCTGCTGACATCAACAATCTTATCCAATTTGGGAAAAAATATAACTTTGAAGTAGAACAAATTTCAGCACAAGAATTAAACGAAATTGCCATCAGTTCTACCAAAATTAGAACCGCACTTTCTAACGGCGACATTTCATTAGCAAACAGCTACCTTGGCTACCTCTACTCTTTTTCTGGAAAAGTAATTAAGGGAAAACAAATTGGACGTACAATTGGATTCCCAACTGCCAATATAGAAATTCTAGAACCCTTAAAACTACTGCCTAAAAACGGAGTTTACATCGTTAAATGCCTCATCAACAATCAAGTAGTTAATGGAATCATGAATATTGGTAACCGACCTACCGTAAACGGAACTTCACAATCCATCGAAGTACATTTACTCAACTTTGATAAAGATATTTATGGCTTAGAAATAACCGTCAAAATGATTGATTTTATCAGAAACGAACAAAAATTTGAGAACCTCGATCAACTAAAATCGCAAATACAAAAAGACAAAATACAAGCAATTAAATTCTTTAATAATACGGCAAATTAAAAAAACATTGTTTCTTTTGTCAGAATTGCTTAATTTTGAAACCACATAAAAACAAATTATGAGCATCACTAAAAACGATTGGACCAAAGAAGAAATCATCGCTATTTACAACAAACCCTTAATGGATTTATTGTTCCAAGCAGCTTCAATACATAGAGAAAATCACGACCCAAACGTGGTTCAAGTTTCAACACTATTGTCCATCAAAACTGGCGGATGCCCCGAAGATTGCGGTTATTGCCCACAAGCAGCACGATACCACACCGAAGTAGAAGGCAACGACCTCATGACCGTGAGCCACGTAAAAGCACAAGCGCTACGTGCCAAAGCAGGCGGATCATCAAGAGTTTGCATGGGTGCTGCATGGCGAAACGTTAAGGACGGACCCGAGTTTGACCAAGTACTCGAAATGGTACGAACCATCAATAAACTCGACATGGAAGTATGCTGCACACTCGGTATGATTACCGAAAACCAAGCCCATCGCCTTGCCGAAGCAGGGCTTTACGCCTACAACCACAACCTTGACACATCTGAAGATTATTACAAAGAAGTCATCTCAACTAGAGGGTTTGAAGACCGTATAGAAACCATACAAAACGTAAGAAAAACAAACGTAACCGTATGCAGCGGAGGAATTATAGGAATGGGAGAAAGCATTGAAGACCGCGCCGGAATGCTCGTAGCACTGGCATCACTAAGTCCGCAACCCGAGTCAGTGCCTATCAACGCACTAGTAGCCGTAGAAGGAACACCAATGGAAGACGAAAAACCAGTCGAAATTTGGGAAATGATACGCATGGTAGCCACCACACGCATCGTAATGCCAAACACCCAAGTACGCCTATCAGCAGGACGCACCAACATGACCCGCGAAGGTCAAGCCATGTGCTTTTTGGCAGGTGCCAACTCAATATTTGCAGGCGATAAGCTCCTTACAACCCCAAATCCAGACGTGGAAGACGACATGAAAATGTTTGAACTTTTAGGACTACAACCCCAAAAACCGTTCACCAAAATATCCCAACCCAAAACCGTTGAAGCAGCCGACTCACAATACCAAGCCTTGGGCGAAAAACCAAAATGGACCCGACCAAGCCACACCATAGAAAAAAACCTAGCCGCATCAGGCAAAAAATAAAATAATTTGGGCGTGCCACCACAAAAAACCTTAACCTTTCAAAGGGTTAAGGTTTTTTTGTGCTGTCGGGCTTTCGGCTCTATCTTTTACTTGCCCCAAAACAGCACTACCGCCCAGGGGCAAGTAAAAGGATGCCGCCTCTATCCCTCACGCGGTTTACGGTAAAAAGGCAAATATAATTTCCTATAAAAACATAAAACCAACCTATTTTTTTTAAATTTGAAAAGAAATTAGTTTTTATGTTACAAAATCATCAGGTAGAAAAACCAAAATTTAGAAGCAATCTAAGGAAATTTTTAGGAAAGGAATATTTTATTTTTAAAAGAAAATTAAAATGGGTTAAAGAAAATGCTTCTTTCGCTAAAGTCGTGCCCAAAACACAATTTGAATACAGTTTAATCAAACATCACTCGTTATTACTAAGGCCTTTGAAGGATGTTGACATGATATTGCAACACAATAAAATAACGAATTTAGAAATTGCCATTAGCCACATTACTGATGTTGTAATAAAGCCTGGTCAAACGTTTTCTATTTGGCAAAGGGTTGGCAGACCTACAAAAACTAAAGGGTATTTAGACGGATTGGTACTTCACAATGGAAAAATCGACAAAGGAATTGGAGGCGGCTTGTGTCAATTAGGAAATTTAATTTATTGGATGGCTTTACATTCGCCTTTAACTATAAAAGAACGTTGGCGGCATGGATATGATGTTTTTCCAGATAGTAATAGAAAAATTCCTTTTGCCTGTGGCGCAACATTATCATACAATTATATCGATTTACAACTACAAAATAATACAAATTATACCTTTCAAATAAAATTATTTTTGGATGAAAAAAATTTGAATGGTGAGATTTTATCAAATGTTGCGATTAAAACAACGTATGCTGTTATTGAAACAGACCACAGAATTGTACAACAATGGTGGGGCGGTTATACACGACATAATAAAATATGGAAGAAGATAACTCATTTAGAAACAACAGAAGAAATTCTGGAATTAGTCTCTGAAAACAACGCCATTATGATGTATAATCCACTTTTAAGTGCTGATTCCAAAACGTAGCCCAAAATCCCAACTTGGTTGTGATAATTATTTTTTGTTCAAAATAACACATTAAAAAAATTCTGTAAATTTGAATAAATTTGACTTCATTTAACATAATAAAAAGCAACCAGCGTAGTTTACCCATATTAATCATGCCGGTAATAAATTGTCTAATCACCGAATAATTTGTGTAAAAAAGTTTTGTATTTTGTAATTAAATTTTGTATTTAAATATTAATTAGTACTTTTGTGTAAATAAATGAGCATGAGAATAGTTAGTTTCAAAAGAATAAAAGAGTTTTCAGAAAAACATAATAATGCCGAAACCCCTTTAAGTCTTTGGTACTATACGGCAACATCAAAAGAGTGGAATTCTTTGAATGATATTAGAAAGGATTTTAATACCGTTGATTATGTGGGAAACCACCGCTTTGTTTTCAATATAAAAGGAAACACTTACAGATTAGTTGCTATAATTTCGTTTAATGCTCAAAAAGTGTACATACGATTTATTGGAACTCACTCAGAATATGACAAAATAAAAGACATTAAAAACATTTAAAAATGATACAAACAGAAAAACAATATAACGCAATTACAAAACGAATTGAGGTGCTTTTACAAAACCCTGACAATATCGAAAACCAAGATACACAAGGATATATTGAGCTAAATTTATTGTCTGAACTTGTAGCAGATTTTGAAGAAAATAATTTCCCAATAAAAAAACCAACGCTTGTGCAAACAATGAAGTTACGAATGTACGAGAGAGGTTTAAATCAAAAACGGCTTTCGGAATTATTAGGTGTAAGTACGTCTAGAGTAAGCGAATATTTGAATGGAAAAAGCGAACCTCCTTTAAAAACAGCAAGAGATATAAGTCTAAAATTAGACATTGACCCAATGATTGTATTGGGTGTTTGATTCGCCTTCCACTGCAAAATTTGCAAACCCTTATTGAATTTGTAAAACCATTTGAGCTAACAAAATATTTACTACTTTTGGAAATCAAAAATCAAAAAACATTGAAGCCAACAGCCGATTTATCCTTAAAAGAAGTCATCCAAAAAATGGAATACTACTGCGCGTATCAAGAACGATGTCATGCAGAAGTAAAGGAAAAACTGTACAGTTTTCAGATTAATCAGGAAGAAAAAGATCAGGTAATTGTGCATTTATTAGATAATAATTATTTGAATGAAGAGCGTTTTGCAAGTATTTTTACACAAAGCAAACTCCATCAAAAAAAATGGGGAAAAAAACGCATCACCAACGAGTTAAAAGCCCGAAATATATCGGCATACTTGATTACAAAATCTATAAAAGAGATTGATTTTAACGACTATGAAACCACTTTTGACCAATTATGCTCAAAACATTGGGAAACAATAACAGAAAGAAATACACTCAAAAAAAGAAAGAAATTTTGCGATTACCTCCTAAGAAAAGGTTGGGAAAGTGAAAGAGTGTATGAAAAAGTGAAAGAATTGGAGGGGTAATTTAGTGATTAGTGATTAGCAAGAGTAACTGAAATCTGTGACTGAAATCTGTGACTAAAAGCTAAACCTCTTTAGAAAGTAAAATACTCACGGCATTTCCACCAAAACCTACTGCGTTGATGAGTACTTTTTTAATGTCTTTTGTTTGTTTTTGGTTATCCAAATAAGGTATCGGAATAAACTGGTTGTGCTGCATCATGAGTACTGCCAACTCAAGATTAAGCATTCCTGATGCGCCAAATGTGTGACCAATTTTCCACTTGTTGGTGGTGAGTAGCGGCAGGCTTTCGCCAAATATTTTTTGGATGGCTTTATATTCTGAGGTGTCGCCTTTTAAGGTGCCTGGTGCATGCATTACAATTGCATCTACCTCATGTATTGGGGTGTTTTGCAGCGCCATAAGCATCGATTTTTGAAAACAAATCGCCTCGTCTGAAATGGAAATATTATGTTGGATATCATCTGTAGCATATCCAATGCCTTCAATATATGCCAATGCGTTGCTTGGGGTGCCAATTTCCAGGCATGCCACAGCCGCACCTTCGCCAAGTACCATCGAGTTTTTAGTTTTAGTAAGGTCAAAAGCTCGGCAAGGATATTCGGTGTTTTGGGTGGCATAAATCTTCAAAGCATTCATTTGAGCCAATGTAAAAGGCGTTAACGATGCCTCGCTACCTCCAACTAAAAACTTGGTTGCCATTCCAGCTTGTAGCCATGCAACAGCGTTTAAAACGGCGTGCAAAGCTGTAGAGCACGTTATTGAATGCGAAATATTGGGTCCGTTGTTTTTGAGGTCGTGGGCTACCCAAGTTGAAATATTTCCGAGAGTGGTTGTTGGTGAAGCTAATGTTGATGTGCGTCCTGTTTCTAAAAATTCTTTGTGATAGGTTTCAAACAAGTGTGTAGCACCACGAGAAGAACCAATGTTAATGCCAAAGTCATCACCCTTTTTCCAGCCGGCTTGTTGGATGGCTTGTCGTGCAACCAAAAGTGCATATAAAACGGTTGGGTCTAGCGATTTGTATTTTGGGTCGCTTTCTTGCAGTTGATGAATGGCAATTTTGTCTTGGTTTGAGATGCTTGCCGCTAACTGCATTTTGTTTCCAATGGATTGCGGAACTATACATGTTGAGGCATTGCAATAGTTTTGCCACACCTTGCTTGGATTGTTACCAAGTGGAGATAAAGACGCTAGGGACGTGATTGCAATTTTTGTCTTCAAAAGATATTTTGTCTGTTATAGCCCCGTCCCGAAACGTCGGGAGAGCCGATATCCTCCTGTCCCGACGCTTCGGGACCGAAGGGCAAGGGAGATAAAGGCGAAAGCGGGACTTGTTTTGATTGGAACGCAAAACTAGTGCTTCCAAAAATGCAAAATTACACTATTTCTAGCGCTTTTTGTATTGTTTTATATACTTTTTGTAACTGTTGATCGGTGATGATGTAGGGTGGCAAAATATAGATGATGCTGCCTACGGGGCGCAGGATGATGCCGTTGGCGATGAAAAATTGGTAGAGTTTGTTGCGCAAATTGCCGTAGTATTCTTCTTGGTTTTCGGTTTTGATTTGGAGTGCAAAAATTACGCCGAGAATGCGGGTGGTGGCTACTTTTGGGTGGTTTTGGATGGTGTTTTGAAATTGTACATGCGCTTGATTGATGCGTTCAATATTTTGTTGCATTTGAGGCGTTTGAAGAAGCGAAATACTTGCAATTGCAGCCGCACAACCGGTTGGATTGGCGGTAAATGTGTGCCCATGAAAAAACGCTTTGTTGGTATCGTCACTATAAAATCCGTCAAAAATTTGTTGGGTAAATGTGGTAATTGCCATGGGTATAGTGCCTCCGGTGAGTGCTTTAGAAAGGCACATCATGTCGGGTTTTTGGGTCAGATAATCGCAGGCAAAAGTTTTGCCGGTTTTGCCAAATCCCGTCATGACTTCGTCGGCAATGGTGAAAATGTGGTTTTGGTTGCAAATGGTGATTAATTCGTCCAATTCAGCTGCTTCATACATAACCATTCCGGCAGCGCCAAGTACAAGAGGCTCAAAAATAAAGGCTGCAACAGAATGAGTTGTAATGGCTTTTTGGAGCTCGATTTTGGATTTTTCTTCGTTGCCTTTTGTGGGTACTGCAATACGAACTACCTGAATGAGAGCCTCTTGAAAGGCTTCGGTGAATAGTCCGATGCCGCTTACAGCCATTGCCCCAAAGGTGTCGCCATGAAAAGCATCTTCAAAAGCGATGATGGTGTTTTTTTTAATACCTTGATTAAAATGGTATTGAAATGCTGCTTTTATGGCAACTTCTACTGCTGTGGAGCCGTTATCAGAATAGAAGAATTTTTTTTGATTTGAAGGTAAAATTTGAATAAGTTTCTCTGCCAATTCCACCACCCTATTGTGTGTAAAACCACCAAAAAGCACGTGCTCAAGCGTGGTTAATTGCTTGTAAATAGCGTCGGCAATAAATTGATTGGAATGCCCGAAGGGATTGACCCACCAAGAGGCGATGGCATCAATGTATTCTTTGTTATTTTCGTCCCACAACAAGGCGTCTTTTCCTTTCACAATTGCCGGATGAACAGCAGCTGTTTTGTGTTGGGTGTAAGGATGCCAGTTATAGAGAGCGTCTTTTTCGGATAAGTTCATTTGTGGTTTTTTTTTACAAATTTAATAGATTCTCCCGAAAAATATCGGCATAGTACTGAATGACGTTTTGGTCAAAATAAGGCTCTTCGTTAATGCGACCGATACAATTGAGCTTTGTTTTTTGCAGAATAATAGATTCTGTTGCTTTGTTTTCGGCTCCCGAGAAAATAATTCCAGCAATGTTGATATTTCTATTTTGAAGTGCCTCAACGGTCAATAATGTATGGTTAATGCTGCCCAAATAATGACGAGAAACAACAATAACTTTGTAATCAGGTTGAATTAAATCAATGATGCAATCAGAATGATTTAATGGCACTAAAACGCCTCCTGCTCCTTCAATAACAAGATGATTGTTGGTTGTTGGTTCGACAATTTGTTGTAAATCTATAGTTACATTATCCAATTCTGCGGCAAAATGCGGACTTGCAGGCGTGTTGAGTTGGTAGCTATTGGGGTGAATGATAGTTTTGTTATTGGATAAATATTTTTGAATTTTATGACTATCCGAATTATTCAAATCACCCGCCTGAACGGGCTTCCAATAGTCGGCTTCCAATGCTTGTGTGATTATAGCTGAGGCTATGGTTTTGCCTACGTTGGTTCCAATTCCTGTAATGAATAGTTTCATATTGTAAAAGTTAAATTTTAAGCAATCATGTATGAATTACTTATTATTTATTAGTGTTAGCTCACGAAAACTTTTTGTTAATGGCAATTTCATAGTATTAAAATTCGTGCTTACACGCTTCACAACGGTATTTGTATTGAATGAAAAAAGGGAAAATATTTAATAAAAACCCAAAAACAAAACTGAAAAGTGACTTCAAACTTGTAATTGATGTTAAATACAAAACTTTATTTTCGCCACACTTAGGGCAAAGAATAGGCTTGTTTTTATCGTCTAATGAGTAAGTACTTATGTTAGATAAAATGGTTTTGGCTTTTGTAACATCTTCTTGTTTTACAAAAAGTTTTACGCCCCCAATGGCATTGCTTATCAAAGGATCGGTGTCAATTGTAATATTATCGTGCATAAAAACAGTAATCCCTTCTGATTCTAATTTTCCTTTGAAAATAATGGCTTCCGATGAATATTGATAAACGCCTACTTGTGTAAATTGTGATTCCATACGTTTTTAAAACACAAAGGTAGCAAGTAATTGAATAACTTGTGTGATTATTTTTTTTAAACTAATATATTTTTGAAGTATTTTTTTTGCCACGGATTTTACAGATTTAAACGGATAAAACCGAATTTTTTAAATTTTGTTTACAAAATTAATCCGTTAAATATAATCGCAAAATTAAAAAGTACAAATTAATTTAAAGAAAAGTACATTTTTTTTACAAACATAACACTTTTTCAAAGATAGTTTAAAACCCCTTTAAAGGGGTTTTAATTATTAATCAAACAAAACCCTCCATTCTTCATATATTCTCAAAGACAGGTGTGCTATCATTAATGGTGGGACGCTCATACCAACTACATACTGAACTTTGCCGCACTTATCACTCCCAAAATCATAATCCAAAGGAAACGACTGTGCCAAAATCATTTCTTTAGAGTTCATTTTGCGTGGCTCATCAAACAGAACATATTTAGAACCTTCCGAACTGGCTATCGTTGGAACTGGTTTGTGCGGGTAAATAAACGAACTATTAAAGTTTGAGTTCCTGCCCTGTACTCGCACCAATACATCAGAATATTTTCGGTCGCCAATCACACGTCTATCCCATATATACTGGTCGTGGTCAGTCCAACTGTTATCTCTTAAACATTCTGTTCGTATTTCTTCAAATGGTATTGGAGAGCGTCCAAATTTCATGTCCAAGTTAGGAAATTCACAAAATAACAATCCCTGTGGCTTTGGCAATTGTTCGGCTAAATCTTTGCGCACGGCAATAAAAAACACACGTTCCCTTTTTTGTGGAACGCCCATTTGTGAACTATCCAACTCAAACTCTTTAACTAAATAGCCCGCTTTATCAAATGCCGTCATAATTCTACGCACATAATCTCTGGCGTTGCCTTTCAATATGCCCGTTACATTTTCGGCAACTACAATTTTTGGCTGTAGTTTTTCTGCCAAATCAATAAAGTCATCAAACAATGTGTCCAAAACCTGATCCGATTGTCCTTCCTTAAATTTCTTTTCTTTGCCCCAATCTTTCTCACGATTTTTAGAACCACATCGCCCGGGCATTCTACAAACCATATTCCAGCTCCGTTACAATCTTTTGCTTTTTAAAAAAAAAGCAAAAGGATTTCCACTACACACGAGCGTTAGCGAACTGGCGAAGCAATCGGGGGTAACACTCAATCTTTAGGCTTCTATTAAACGTTTGGGCAATAAAAAACCCTGCAAAAGGCTCATTTGCAGGGTTCGGGTGTAATTAAAAAGTCAATAATGACAAGCCTATATCTTGTTGGCACATACTTGTATTCTATTTGCTAAATCATTCAATGCTTTCTTAAGCGTTTCTTTTTCAGATGCCGAAAATTCACCATCTCCACCGTTACCATCTCTACCATTCATTTTTTGGCTCAACCAAGAACGACTTCTACCAAAATATTTTGTAGATAAATTAGCCCACGAAATATCAACAATAATATCCCACATCAAATCTTTTGTACTTTCTTTTTTTACTTGAATTTCCATAATATATAGTTTTAAGCCTCTCTTTCGAGAGGCATTTATTAATTTTTCAACTCTTGACTTTCTTCAACATCAAATTCTTTATCCGTTAAAATGTCTATTAAATCCTGAATTTCTTTCTCTAAATGTACAGAAAGCGGATAAGTTTTTCTGTAATTTCTAATGGTAGCTATCAAATACCATTCTCGCTCTGTAATTTCTTTTGTCATTATTATTCCTTTTTAATTACAGTACAAATATACTGAACAAATGTTTATTAAACTAATTTACAACCAACTATTTTTAAAATATTTGCTAGATTCAACTAGTAATTGTAAAACTTGTGTGATTATTTTTTTTAAAATAATATATTTTTGAAGTATTTTTTTTGCCACGGATTTACAGATTTGGACGGATGAAAACGAATTTTTTAAATTTTGTTTACAAAATTAATCCGTTAAAATCAGTTTAATCCGCTGAATCCGTGGCTAAAACACAAAGGCAGCAAGTAATTGTAAAACTTGTGTGATTATTTTTTTCAAAATAATATATTTTTGAAGTATTTATTTGCCACGGATTTTACAGATTTGGACGGATTATAACGGATTTTTAATATTACTTTTTCTGTCGTTCGAATAATATAATCTTTTAAATTCTGGTTCTTCGCCAAAATTTATCAGTAATCCTATCTCAATAGGTGTTGCTTTTAAATAATTCATTATCTGTGCCACATGAACATTCATAAGCAACTCTGTAGCTTTTAATTCAACTATTACTTTATCTTCAACAAGTAAATCAGAATAGTAATCTCCAACTAACTGCTTTTTGAAATAAACTTTAATTTGTTTTTGAGCCTCAACTTTGTAACCCAATGATTTTAGTTCAAAATACATTGCATTTTGATACACTTTTTCGAGAAATCCATATCCAAGTTCATTATATACATCATAAAAAACTTTTAAAATAGCATCTGTGATCGATTTGTGAAGTATTCCTGTCATAGTAAATCCGTTAAAATCTGTAAAATCCGTTAAAATCCGTGGCTAAAAAACAAAGGTAGCAAGTAATTGAAGAACATCGGTAATTTCTTTCTCGGAATTAAAACTATGCAAACAAAAACGCAAACGCTCTTGACCTTCGGGAACTGTGGGCGATAAAATGGGTTTTACATCAAATCCAGCTTGTTGAATTTGACTAGCAATGTTTTTCACCTTTTCATTACCTGGAATAATCGCACATTGTATAGCCGATTTACTATAAACAAACATTGGTTTCAGTCCCAATTGCAACTTTTGTTGGTTGAAAATTTGAATGTTTCCTTTCAGTTTCTCAATTGCGTTTTTCTCAGCTTGCAATTGTCGATATGCATACAAAATTGTAGCAACCGAATGAGGCGAAAGCCCAGTAGTGTATATAAAACTTCGTGCAAAATTGACTAAGTATTGTTTTAACTCCTTGCTTCCTAAAATGGCTGCTCCGTGGCATCCAAGCCCTTTGCCAAAAGTAACAATTCGTGCAAATATGCGATCTTGAAGTCCCATCAACTGCACCAATCCAGCACCATTTTCTCCATATACACCAATGGCATGTGCCTCGTCTATAATCAAATAACAATTATATTTTTCTGATAAAAGTACTAATTCTTCCAGATTGGGCGTGTCACCATCCATAGAAAAGACACTTTCTGTAACAATATAAATAGTTGGCTGATGCGAAGAAGACGTGAATTTTTGGATGCTACTTTCTAATTCTTCTACATCATTATGACTGAATTTATACGCCTTTGCATGCCCCATTTGAATACCATCACGAATAGAAGCATGACACAATTCGTCATAAAAAACTACGTCGTTTCGTTGCGGTACAGCACTAAAAAAACCAATATTTGCATCGTAACCCGAATTAAAAATCAAAGCGTCCTCTGATTGATGAAAACGTGCAATTACCTCTTCTGTAATTGGGTACAACAGATGGTTTCCCGAAAGTAACCGAGAGCCTGTTGCGCCATTAACTTTGATAGTATTCTCAACCAAATAGTTATGTGTTTGGTCAAAAATAGCTTCATTTTGTGCAAAGCCAAGGTAATCATTGGAGGCAAAATCAATCAAATTATTTAAAACAGACATTTTTCGCAAAGCATTATTTTGCTCACGTTGGTTTAATTTATGTGTAATTTTCTGTGGTAATTTTTTCATAATTCTGTTTTGTCTATCCATTTAAAATTACCTTTTTCTGTAGCATCAAGCAAATCAATATTTAATTTATTTGAGAATAATAAACCAAAATCCATTGCATCGTTTACAAATTCGAAATTAGAAACATTGAAATGTTTATTTTTGCCGTACCATAAATTTACTTCGATACTTTCACTTTTTGGGTTTTTAAAAATGGATACATATTTTAATTCAGGAATTTCTGAATGATAATTAACTTTAATAATTCCAACTGAGTATTGTGATTTTAATTTTTGCTTTACCGTATTAATAAAAATTGTTTTATGTATCGATAATTTTAATCCCCCGAAAAAAGCATATAATGATAATGAAAAAAAGCTTGTGTTGACTTTAATTACTTTAACATTTGTCTCATTTAAACCCATTAAATACATTTTATAAAACCCATAAAAAAGGAAAAAAAGTGAAAACGTATATAAAAATGAGGCAATTATTAATTGCCAAAAAGGTCTTTGCCTTTGACTTACAATAATTTCTTTTTGATTTAAATCCATTTTCAAAAATAAAAAAAGCCAAACAAATATTGCTTGGCTTTTCCTTTTTATTTTAAATTATTTTAGTCTGCTAAAACAATTATTTTATTATCTTTCATTTCGATGGTTCCCGAAGCAATTTCAAGGTGAACATTTTGATCATTTATTCTTGTAAATTTAGCTTCCACATCTTTGTTAATTGAAAAACTTGAGGCAGATATTTTAACTGTTCCTTGTTTTAAAATAGAAACTATTGGTGCGTGATTATTCAATATTTGAAAAGCTCCGTTTACACCTGGTAGCGCAATAGAAGTAATTTCTCCTTTAAATAATGTAGCTTCTGGTGATACTATTTCTAAAATCATAATTATAATTGTGAATTGTGAATTGTAAATTGTGAATTGGCACTATTTCATTTACCATTCATAATTTACCATTTACCATTAATTAAGCTTCTGCTAACATTTTTTGACCTGCTTCGATAACATCTTCTATTGAACCTTTAAGGTTAAAAGCTGCTTCTGGCAAATGGTCTAATTCACCATCAATAATCATGTTAAATCCTTTGATTGTATCTTTAATGTCAACCAGTACGCCAGGAATTCCTGTAAATTGCTCAGCAACATGGAACGGTTGAGATAAGAAACGTTGTACACGACGCGCTCTAGATACAGATAATTTATCTTCTTCTGATAACTCTTCCATACCCAAGATAGCGATGATATCTTGTAATTGTTTGTATTTTTGAAGGATTTCTTTTACTCTTTGAGCACAATCGTAGTGGTCTTTACCTAAAATTTCAGGAGTTAAGATTCTTGATGTAGAATCTAAAGGGTCAACCGCTGGGTAGATACCTAACTCTGCAATTTTACGAGACAATACAGTTGTTGCATCAAGGTGAGCAAAGGTTGTTGCTGGTGCCGGGTCAGTTAAATCATCCGCAGGCACGTAAACCGCTTGTACAGATGTAATAGATCCTTTTTTGGTTGATGTAATTCTTTCTTGCATCGCACCCATTTCAGTAGCCAATGTTGGTTGGTAACCTACTGCTGATGGCATACGTCCTAAAAGTGCTGATACTTCAGATCCGGCTTGTGTAAAACGGAAAATGTTGTCAACGAAGAAAAGTACGTCTTTACCTTGGTCTGAACCTGCTCCATCACGGAAATATTCAGCAATAGATAATCCAGAAAGTGCCACACGTGCACGAGCTCCTGGAGGCTCATTCATTTGTCCGAAAACGAAAGTAGCTTTTGACTCTCTCATTCCTGGTTTATCTACTTTTGATAAATCCCATCCTCCATTTTCCATAGAGTGCATGAAATCATCACCATATTTTATAATTCCTGACTCCAACATTTCACGAAGTAAGTCATTTCCTTCACGAGTTCTTTCACCTACTCCTGCGAATACTGAAAGTCCACCGTGACCTTTTGCAATGTTGTTAATTAATTCTTGAATTAATACTGTTTTTCCAACTCCAGCTCCACCGAATAATCCAATTTTACCTCCTTTTGCGTAAGGCTCAATCAAATCGATTACTTTAATACCTGTGAATAATACTTCTGAAGAGGTTGATAAATCTTCAAATTTTGGAGCCTGACGGTGAATTGATAATCCGTTTTCACCTGTTTTTGGTAAATCACCTAATCCGTCAATAGCATCACCAATTACATTAAAAAGTCTTCCATATACATCAGGACCAATTGGCATTTGGATTGGATTTCCTGTAGCTACTACATCTGTACCTCTACTTAAACCGTCTGTAGAGTCCATAGAAATGGTTCTTACAGTATCTTCACCTACGTGCGATTGTACTTCAAGTACTAACAAAGTACCGTCTTTTTTAGTGATTTCTAATGAATCATAAATTTTTGGTAATTCCGTATCTTTTCCGTTGAAAACTACGTCAACTACTGGCCCGATGATTTGAGAAACTTTTCCTATTGCTTTTGACATTGCTTATGTATTTATTTAATAGCGTTTTAGAACTGAAAAAATATTTTCTTTTTTCAGATTGCAAAGATAATTTTTTATTAGCAAATAATCAAAACTAAAATTAATTTTTTTGCACGAATTTATATTAATTTTTGGCAACTCTTCAAAACCTTGATTTTTTCTATGGCATTCTGCTAGTAACAGTTTATAATGGATAAGGTTTAAATTCAAAAAAAAACCACCGAAATTGATTTTCGGTGGTTTTATAGTTAAAGAATTGATAAACTACAAAGTTGCAGGAAATAAGATTCTGTAATCAGCAAAACTAACAGGAGCCATATTAGAACCATATTTCATATTAATTGCTGCTGTAAAACTATTTGCAATTAAGGCATACCCTCTAGGAGAAGGATGAACGCCATCTAAAGAAAATGCGCCACCAAAAATAAATTGTGATTTTAAGGTATATCCATTTGCTGTAATCCCAGATGGGGAAATTAATCCATTCATTACAGACTTTAAATCAGCAAAGGCTAAACCTTTGGCAGTGGCTGTTGCTTCAATGGTAATATTGTACGCGTCGGTTGCTATTTTAATTTCGTTAGCCTCGCCAGCACTTAAAACCCATTTATCAGCTAATGGAGTTGATGTACCGCCCCCTGTTTGAAGATATGTTTGAGTTGAAGCTCCACCTGCACTTAATAATATATAATCTGCTGCAGTAGCTTGGCGCATTTTAACTAAAGCCGGGTTTATAGTTGTTAAATCTGTTGGTAAAAACTCATCAATAATAACAGGTGCATTTTGTCCTACAACAAATGTGATTGTTCTAGCCGTTTTTTCAGCTTGAGTAATTACTCCCGCTGTAGCTAAACCTGCTAAAGCCGTATTATATGATGAATATGCGCTATTTAAAGCGGTTACTTGAGCCGCGCTTAATGGAATTGCATTGAATGGAACAGCTGTAAAAAATGGAAGTGTATTTACATAAGGTAAATTTCCTACTACGCCTTTTCTTCCTCCGGCTGTTAATTTAGTAATCAATCCAGCATATTTAGCGTCAAATACAGCTGGTGCTGTTGGTACTGCTCCAGTTCCTCCTGCTGTTGCATAGCCTAAAACATCATTTCCACCAATATACAAAGAGAAGAATGTTGGGTTTTGGGCAACTGCATCGTCAACAATTGTTGCCATTGGTGTTGAAGCAAATCTTGTAAAATATGGATTTCCAACTGAACTTCCATATCCTGGAAAATCTAAATCGCCAACTTTAGCACCAGGAATACCCATATTATTAAAGGATCCTGTAAGTTTTGCAGTAATTGAAGTTGTAGAAGGACCAGTAACAAGCGCTAAAGGAGATGCTGAATTACCTGTAAAATATAATCTTGGTCCATAAGTTGTGCTTGCTGCAAATCCGCCTATGTTATCTGCCATTAATGGGTTGGTAAATGCACCGCCACCAACAGTTGCAAACTGCTGTGCCATTATATTTGGATACGAATTTTTTTGACCTTCAATAAACAATGCGTTATCACAAAATCCTGCAGCAAATGAATCACCAAGAGCTACATACTTACTAAAATCTGCACTACCCTGCGTAAGTGGCAATCCGTTTGATGAATTTGTTACAGCTGTAACTTCATCATCGTTGTTACATGCTACAAAAGTTAATGAAACTAATAGTAGCCATTTTATATTTTTTATCATAATATTATTTTTAGTAATTAAAAATTACGGTTGAATAGTCCAAGAAACGAAGTATTGTTGACCAATTGCTCCTGCACCAAGTACTTGTGTATATTCTCTACCTCCAATATTTGTTGCTCCTAATTTTAAAACTGATTTTAATTTTGGAAGTGCATAATTAACTTGTGCGTCAATTACGGTAGTTTCTTCAATCATTCCGTCAGCAAATGAAGATTGCCATAAATATCCTGTGTTCCATCTTCCACTTACGTTAACCCCAAAGTTTTTAAATAATTTATCATTACTTAAAGAAGCTTTAACTCTATGTTTTGGTGTGTTAAATCCAGCTTCAAAACTTGGATCTTTTTCTTGGTCAAAATCAAATTGAGCGTAATTATAGTTTGCACTTACTTCAAAGTCTTTATATACTTTTTTAGAGACTCCAACACCAAATCCTAACGATTGAATTTCAACATCAGTGTTAGTATATAATTGGTAAGCTCTTGTATTTCCGTTAGAAATAGCGTGAACTGATTGGAATCCTACATCTGTAGGTCCAGCGGTTAAACTTGGTGCATCTTGCGCTTTACCGTAAAGAGGCGCAACAACAGTTAAGTTTCCGATGAAATTATTGTAAATATTATAGTAACCGTTTACGTCGTAAGAGAAACCTTTGTACTGACCTCTATAACCAAGTTCAATTGCTTTAACTGTTTCTGGTTTTACTAAGCCAACATTTGTTTTTTTCAATAAAGCCGCAGCAGCAACTGGGTTTGTACCTGCTAATGCAGCAAAAGCTGTAACTGATTGCGCTGTATATGAATTATAATAAGCGTTTTGTCCTGTCATTACAGATGTTGCTCCGCCAGCAAAAGCTTGTCCAACAGTAGTGTTAACAGGTAAAGTTTCTGAATAACGATCTAAATTTTCAGGAGCAGATCCAATTAACACAGCATTTCCAACATTAAAACCAATATATTGATCTTGGGTAGTTGGGTTTCTAAATCCTGTTTGGAACGATCCTCTAAAGTTATGTTCTTTATTTTCGCCTGCAGAGTAAACAAATGAAACTCTTGGAGAGAAATTACCGTCAAAATTTTGCGATTTGTCATAACGAACAGATCCTGTAAATTTCAATCTGTCATCCATTAATTTCTTTTGTACTTGTGTGTATGCACCGTATTCATCATATACAATTCCGCCGTATTGAGGTGTGTCAGTATAAATTCTACCAAATGAATTTAAGTCGTATCTTCTGTAAGATCCACCTACTTGAATTTCAGCGAATTCAACTACATCTTTAAAGTTGTAATTAGCGTCAGAGTGGTATATTTTTGAATTATCAACTAATTTCGCACCTGTCAAAACATCTGGGTTTGAAATTACTGCATTTTTAGCTGCATTGAAAGCTGCTGTTCCCGGAATTAATCTTCCTGTATCAGCAACGCCTCTTGCAAGATTGTGTGCTTGTGCTGGCGTAGCTCCTGACAATGAAGAGGTTACAAAAGCTCCTGCATATTGTCCAAACCATGTTGCATCTGATTTCCAAGCTCTGTTGATGTTGATACCCGCAAAACGCATATCGTACGAATTACCTCCATCTTCGGTTGTATAATAACCTCTTACGAAGAAATTTTTACCTTTAAATTCAATTTTATGTTGTTGCATAAAAAAGTCGTTCAAATAGTATCTGTTAGCACCTTGATAAACAGTACTTCCGAAACCGAATTTACTTTGCCAAATAATTTCAAAGTCGTTTTTAAATGGTTTGAAATGTAAAGAGAAGTCAACTTTAGCATTTTTTGCTTGGTTGTCTGTTAAATCAACCTCATTATAACCAGTTCTTGAAACGTTTTCGTTTGGTAAAACCGAATTAAAAGCTGCTAGTTGAGTTGCGTTAATAGCACCCGCATTAAACAATCCTTGAGCCACCCCTTTAATATTGGTAGATACCTCGTCACCATAAATATTAAGTCCGTTATAGTTGTGATGTGATCTGTCTCTTCCTGGAGCTCCTAAATCATCGTAATTTGTTGCATACCAATCAGTTCCTTTCATGAAAGTGAAATTAGCTTTTGCAGCAAAATGATCGGTGAATTTTTTAGCCACTCGGATACCATAATCATAGTATTCGTTTGAACCAGCAGCGATTTGATTTGTAAAACCAAATTTAGCATAAGCTGAAACGCCTTCGCTAGTAAATGGGCTTTTACTGTTCATGAATAAAACACCATTAAATGCATTAGCACCGTACAAAGCAGATGCTGCTCCTGGCAAAAGTTCCACATTTTGAACATCAATTTCAGACACACCAATAAGGTTACCCAAAACAAAGTTTAATAGTGGTGATGAGTTGTCCATTCCGTCAACTAATTGAAGAAAACGGTTGTTTGAAACCGTTGCAAATCCTCTGGTGTTGATTGATTTGAACGACATACTACTTGTGTTCATGTGAACTTCTTTCAAGTTTTCTAAACCATCATAAAAAGAAGGCGATGCCGTTTTTTTGATATCTTTGATGGTCATTCTTTCAATTGTAACAGGCGATTCTCTCACTTTTTCGGGTGTTCTTGAAGCAGAAACAACAATTTCGTCTAATTGCGTGTCTTCTGAATTCAAAACTACAACTACGTTTTGATTGTTCGTTGTTACTTGGATTTTTTGTTTTCCAAAGCCAATACTTGAAACTTCAATTGAAAATGGGGCTTTCTTGTTAGTTTTCAAAGTAAATTTCCCGTCAGCATCTGTTATAGATGAAGCTTTATCGCCTACAACAGTAATATTTGCAGCGGGTATTGGTTCGTTTTTATTGTCTTTTACCGAACCTGAAATTGTTGTTTGAGCAAAAGAAATGCTGCAAAAAAACAAGGTCAAAATGAAATAATAC
>Ga0247722_10000608_pt1 | contig 21321 bp, 20 predicted proteins | sample MSEWelMarce3H_FC_FD_189094 | JGI IMG/M metagenome (GOLD analysis project Ga0247722, IMG submission 189094) | Subsurface sediment microbial communities from gas well in West Virginia, United States - MSEEL Well Study Marcellus 3H_FC | ecosystem: Environmental > Terrestrial > Deep subsurface >... | reverse complement strand
TGAATGATATCGAAGTATTGGTCAGCACCATTCAGCAGGATGCTGAGCATAAGGTCCGCTTATTACGCATCGTGCAAATCTTCGCGCTTTTTACCACAGTGTTTCTCGCCGCTGTGGTCCTGCATTGGTTACGCAATAGGGTTGAGCAACCATTAAGTGAATTAACCCGCGCTGCGCATCGGATCGGCCAAGGTGATTTTACTTGTCGTGTCGAGCCACAGGAAAAGGATGAACTGGGAGTTTTGGCCCAAACGCTGAATAAAATGTCAGACGCTATTGCGTCTATGTATGGCACCTTGCAAAAACGGGTGGACGCTCAAACTCAGGCGTTGCAAATTTCTAATACGAAACTGCAGTTTTTATACGATATGGTGCGGGACCTGACTATTGAAACTGTGGACCGCAATAGACTGGACACCATAGTGCAGCAATTACAGCAGGTTGTATCGGTGGCAGACATTGAGTTGTGCCTACTGACCGAGCAGGGCAGCCGGCCTTATTTACAAATCTTGCCTGATAACAGTCATGAAGAATGCGGACGTTCTAGCTGTGGTGATTGTACTTCGGCCAGTGATAGTGGTCAGATGGATAATAGTGGCTGGGTGTATCGATTTCAGGTTCAGCGCGAGACTCAGCATCATGGCGTGTTAGTTGTCCGTACTCACAGTACAGAATCCTTAAGTGATTGGCAGCTGCAGTTATTCCGCAGTGTTGCAGGTCATATCGCGATAGCGCTGAGTTTAAAGCAAGAACAAGAGCAGAGCCGCCGGTTAGTTTTAATGCAAGAGCGTACGGTCATTGCCCGTGAACTGCATGATTCTTTAGCTCAGGCGTTGTCGTATCTGAAAATTCAGGTGACAAGGCTGAATAAAGCTATTGAAAAACAACGCCCCGAGCTTCTGCAGGAAATCACTGATGAACTAAAGCAGGGGCTTGATAGTGCCTATCGTCAGCTGCGTGAGTTATTAACCACATTCAGACTAAAAGTAGATGGCGGCGGTGTCGAGGCTGCGCTGCAGCAGGCCGTGACCGTGTTAGCTGAGCAGTCGGGAATGCGGTTTCGCATCGACTACCAGTTAGCGAATATTCCACTGTCACCACAAGAAGAAATCCACTTGCTGCAAATAGTGCGGGAGGCCAGTCAGAATGCTGTACACCATAGTAAGGGATCCGAAGTATTGGTTGGACTCAAACAACATCCGGACAAATGGATAGAGCTTTGTGTTGAGGACAACGGCATTGGTATTCCGGATAAAGCGGAAAAGCTCAATCATTATGGTCTTGCCATCATGCAGGAACGCAGCCGGCAACTGCACGGGGAACTACGGGTAGAGCGACGTACTGAAGGCGGCACCGGCGTCTATTTCAGGTTTTATCCTGAGTACCTCGCGCAGAAAGTTCCAGCCTAGAACTACAAGAACTACCTCTTAAGGTGAATTGGCACAAAGAGCGCCGGACTTCATGATGTAGCGACTCATCATGAAGTCTCGGTGGATAAGTGTCTACGCGTGATAAACAAGTTTCATCCCTGTGTCCGGGTAGTATTGAGAAATCAATAACATTATCCTGCGGTCTATGTTCACAGGGAGACCAAATACCTTTGAGCCTTGCTGAATTAAACGCCCAAGCTCGGCTGCTCAACACCCAGCAACAATTGCTTGATGGCATTCTGAAACTCAATCAGCACCTGCTGTTTTTTCAGGAGCTAATAGCACAGGAAATAGCGGATAGGCATGCCGCTATAAACGCTCAGTCTACCCGACCTCCTGCATCAGATAATGCAAATGAGCGCCGATAGTGAAGCCGGATCGCATGACTGCAATGCGCGAGATTATTGAGCAGGTAAAAGCTGAATTTCCGTTGTATGAGCCGAGCACCTTTATTTGTGGTGCTAATACTGATTGTGCCGGCTGCCCTAAAAAGCTACTCGAAATGGTGGATAGCGAGATCTGTTATTGGGAGTGTGCGATGAAACGTGGTGTAAGCCCGAAATTTGACGAGATCCGCCGATTCGGAAAAATGTGTCTGAGCGTCCGGCGCGCGTTGTTGCGCAATAATTTGCTTCGCGAACGAGTTTAAGTGCTTGGATATCGGCTTACTTACAGTGTTGCCTGCTTAAACAATCATGCGCCCCAAGTGAAATATAGGTGATCAATGTGGCAGCTATTTGCACTTTCTAGGTAGTTAAATCAAGGTCTAATCCGAAAGTGGTAGTTGTTTGCCTTTTTCCGAGCATCTCCTATGTTGTTTCTATCAGGGAAAAATAGAAGGCCTATCATGACGATGGAAATCCGCAATCTTACAGTCAAAGCAAAACTAATCTTGTTACTCACTCTGCCTGTTCTGGCTCTGCTTGGGTTGGCACTCAATCGTATTTTGATGGATGTGGGAAACTACACTATCGCACTGCAGGTTGAAACGACCGTCAGCCATTCCGTGAAAGTAAGCCAATTGATCGGCACCTTACAGGCTGAACGAGGCGCAAGTGGTGTCGTTCTGGCAAGTAAGGGATCACGCTTCAAAGAGCGGTTATCCGGACTGCGCAACAAAACAGACGACGCTCTTGGCTTAGTAAGACCAATCGGTATCAAAGAATTTTCAGCCATTCAAGTTGAAGTAGATGAGCTCAGGACAAAAATAGACGGGCTTTCAGTGGCGAGTGCTGAATCTGCTACCCGTTACACCAAATTGATCGCAGATCTTATCGCTAATGATCATCAAGCTGAGCTTCAGCTTGAGCACTTAGGGTTAAGTAGAAGCCTGGCCACGCTGAATAAACTCATTGAAACAAAAGAAAGAGCCGGACGGGAGCGCGCAATTTTAGGCATAGTGTTCAGCCAGAGCCGTTTTACCGAGCTAACGCTGACTACTTTTGCCAACAATCTGGGGGCTTATCGTGCCTATGCTGAAAGCATGTCTGGCATGCTCACAGCAGCACAGAAAAAACGCTGGGATGACATGCAGTTACTCCCGGAGTTTCGCCAAGTCGCCGATATTCATCAGCAAGCTTTTGCCAAAGCAACCGCGACAGAATTTTCAATTGATGATGCAGCTTGGTTTGACCTGGCTACTGCACGAATTGCCAAACTCACAGAGTTCGAGAAAGTGTTGTCTGATGAGCTTTCTGCAGAGGCTGCTGAGTTAAAGCGAACTGCGCTCAATCAACTGATGTTTTTGGCCGTGTTATTGAGCTTGCTCGGTATTGTCACTGTGATTGTCATTCGCAAAATGATTCACTCCATGACCGATGCTGTTACTACGATAGAACAAACGCTGGTGGCTGTTGCATCAGGTGATTTAACCATGGATCCCCACCAAATCACTGCAGGTGCCGGCGATGATGAGTTTGGGAATATAGCCCGGGCCACAGCATCTTTAGTTACACAGTTGCAAAAAGTGATTGGTGGACTGAGTAGTGCATCTGCCCAATTAGCCGCAGCTGCCGAAGAGTCGTCAGTCGTGACAGCGCAGACCTTTAAAGGGATCCAACGTCAACAACAGGATACGGAACTCGCAGCGACCGCTATGCATGAGATGAGCACGACGGTTCGTGATGTTGCTTTGACAACGACAGAAGCTGCAGAGCTTTCAGAGCTTGTGCAGAAAAATGCAGTGCAGGGTCAGCAGCAATTACTACAAACAATCGCTTTGATTGGCGAGTTATCTCAGGAAGTCAGTGCCACAGCCCGGGTTATTGAGCTTCTTAAAGGCAAAAGTACAGAAATTACAGCTGTCTTGGATGTTATCAATAGTATTGCGGAACAAACCAATTTACTCGCGTTGAATGCTGCAATCGAAGCGGCCCGGGCGGGCGAGCAGGGCAGAGGCTTTGCAGTGGTAGCCGATGAAGTGAGAGCGCTTGCTAGTCGCACTGCCGCATCCACGAAAGATATCCAACAGATGATCTCAGCCTTTCAAAGTGGCTCCCAAGAAGCTGCTGATGCCATTACAAAAAGCCAAATGAAAGCGAGCGAGGGAAATAACCGCATCGAAACTGTAGGGCAGACATTGTCGGCGGTATTGATGAACATCCAGGCCATCAGCGACAAAAATACGCAAATCGCTTCAGCTGCCGAGCAACAGGCTGTTGTTGCCGAGGATATCAACCAGAAAATCATAAGCATCAACACCGTTGCGGAAGACACCAGCGAAGCGGCTCAGCAAAATGCAGAAAACAGTGAGCAATTGGCCGAACTGGCAGAACAAATGAATGCTACTGTCGCAAAATTCAAGTTAAACTAGCCAGACATTTTCATGATGCTACTGCCCGGCCAGTTGTTAGAGTCGGGCACTTTTTATCCTTTCTGGATAATTGCATTTAGTCTACCACCTCCTTGTAACCGTTCCTTACCACGTGTTGCAAATTAATTGCACCACCACTTTCACGGAATGTTCCACTTCGTCGGATCGCGGCTTTGTGCCAGTTGCAGACATTGGCCCTAGCGATGGTCGAATCGCTGCTTTCCAGTGCAAGGGGACATTGCTATTGTTATCTAAATTGGAAGGCTATCGGAAATCGCAAAGCGAATCTTAAAGAGATTAATTAGTGACCGAGTTATTCATGTCATCATGAACGCACAGTCTATATTTAGAGTACAAATAAGGAAGGGATTTTTTAAAGACTACTATTTAGATATACCAGACAAGCCTTTAGACATAACTCGACCAATTGCACTCAATGTCATTTATCTAAAAAACGGATTAATTAAAAAACTAGTTAACGAGAAACTGAACTACAAAATGGGAGTTTAGCGAATATGTTAAGTGCGGGCTATGATACAGAAAATGCACTATTTACCGGATTGTTTGACGCAATGCCATTTGGAATTTATGTAGCAGACGTAAAAACCTATGAGATAATCTTTGCAAATAAAATTATGAGGCAACGAATTGGTGATGTAGGTAACGCTATGTGCTACCAAGTCATTTATAGCAAAGACTCGCCTTGTGTAGAATGCCCTAAGAGCAGACTGGTTGATGAGAGCGGCATGCCAACAGGAAAGATTGAGGTTGCCGAGCTATTCAACGATGTTGATGACCAATGGTATCGTCTGGAAGATAAGTGTATTAGTTGGCCAGATGGGCGGGTCGGAAAATACTCTATAAGTGTCAATATTACTCAACAAAAAGAAGTTCAAAATTTACTCGCGGAAGCCCATGCGGAGTTGGCTTTAAAAGCAAAAGCATTAGAAAAATTGTCTGCAACAGACCCACTAACTCAATTGTTTAATCGTATGAAAATGAATCAAATAATTGAAGCCGAAATGAGCCGGAGTATTCGTTACGAATCACCTTTATCATTAATTATTATTGACTTAGATAAGTTTAAGCAAGTAAATGATGTCTACGGCCATTTAGTCGGCGATCAGGTACTCGAATTGAGCGCTAAGATTTTAAGAGCTACGGTAAGACAAAGTGACTCAGTTGCGCGCTGGGGTGGCGAAGAGTTTATGGTTCTTTGCCCCGAATCAGACCTTGAGGCGGCTTGTCAAGTTGCGGAGAAGTTACGTGTCGCGATAGAGAACACGGTTTTTCCAGTTGTTGGTAACGTGACGGGCAGCTTTGGTGTGGCAAGTTTTTCTAGGCACGAGAGCATGAATTCTGTGATTGAAAAAGCCGACCAAGCGCTTTATCGGGCAAAACATGAAGGACGAAATCAGGTTGCTTTTTAAAATGCTGCCAATCCCATACTCCTGTAAGGTTGGACGCTCTTAGTCACAGGCCTGTTCAAAATAGTTATCCAAAAAGGTGTTTTTAGTTCTTGAGACACTATTAGATTGAACGTGATTTCTGGACAGACTTGCACCTAAAAACTGATGAGTTGTTTTACGGCCGTTGATGCCAAATTAGCCGGTTTATAAGTTGTTCGTAGGCTGGATTAAAACCTATAATAATGCCATTCCACATTTAAGGTTATTTATATTTTTATGCTAAACAGCAGCTTATATAAGATATGTTATCTTCTGACTGTTTCTTTATGCCAGTAAAGAAACTCTCGTTTAATGAAGTATTTCATTTATTGGTTGCTTAATGCGTCTTCTGAATATTCGCTTGATGATGACACTGTTTTTGCTGCAGTCTATAGCTGCTACTGCGTTATCTCATACAGCCAAGGAAGATCCTAACGCCCGATCAGGGGTGATACTTACAACTCCATCGTCCGACATCAGCGCAGAGATAAACAGCACTCTGGAAGCAGGTCTACCGCTAATGCGCTACTTCAGCTCTAAAGAATACGGTGCGCAACCGAAAAACTGGGCGATTATACAAGACCAACGCGGAGTGCTCTACGTTGGCAACAGCGATGGCGTGCTGGAATTTGATGGCCAGCGGTGGAGGCTGATCCGGATTGCAAACAATTCTGAAGTACGGTCACTTGCGCTGGATGCACAAGGCCGAATTTATGTTGGTGCGGCTGGAGAGATTGGCTATTTGGAGCCAGATGTGCAGGGACATATGTCCTATGTCTCGTTGTTAAGTCATTTACCAGTCGAAGCTCGAGATTTTTCCTATGTATGGGACATATTTGTCACACCAAAAGGTATTGTCTTTTCAAGTTTTGAGCGACTCATGCGGTTGCAGGGTAAACAGTTTGAATTCTGGACACCGTCTGCAGCCTTTCGCCAAGCTTTTCAAGTTGGTGACCGAGTGTTTGTTCAGGAAGCAGGACGGGGTCTTTTTGAGTTGATTGGTGAAGAATTACGCCTGATAGCAGGCGGAGAACGCTTTGCCGATTTGTGGATTTCCGCCATGCTGCCTATTCGACTTCCAAGCCCCACAAATGTTCCATCTGCAGCCACCGATATTCTAATAGGTACACATACAAAAGGCTTTTTTACTCTAAATACAAAGGGCTTGGACACTTGGTCGACGGCAATTGACGAGCTGCTTATACGCGATCGTCTTTCCACTGCAATCGGTTTGCCCGATGGCCGATTAGCATTAGGGACAATACTGGGTGGAGTATATTTCATTGATGCCCAAGGAAGAGAGCTCGGTCGTCTTAACAAGACTCATGGTTTGCCCTCGGACACTATCCTAGTGCTTTATAGCGATCGTGAGCACGGGTTGTGGATTGCCAGTGAAAATGGTTTGGCTAGGGCAGAGATCAGTAGCCCACTTAGTCGATTCGACGACCGAAGCGGTCTAGCAGGTACTATCTATGCTGTGCATCGACATAAGAGTCATCTGTATGTAGCTACCTCGCAAGGTCTGTTTCGATTGAGACCCGGAACTGCTGCCCGGTTTGAGCGCATTTCCGGCATTGACTTGCAGACTAGGGCCTTAATATCTCTGGATGAGCAACTGTTGGTCGCAAACTATTTGGGTGTATTTACTGTGGCCGGAAACAGTGTGACGCTCATAAAAGAATTAGATCAGGCAATAACGCTTTTTAACTCCAAAGTTCAACCTGGACGGGTTTTTATCGGTACGAGATCCGGTCTTACCGCACTGCGCTGGGATCAAGGCCGTTGGCTGGATGAAGGTCAAGTGTCTGGTATCGCCACTGAAGTCCACACAATTCAAGAAGGTAGTGATGGCAACCTTTGGCTAGGTACCCCCAAGTCTGGTGTCTTTAGAGTGTATTTCTCAGATGAATCTGAAAATAAAGCGTTGACGCCGCTCAGTATTGAGAGATTCGGCGTATCGGAAGGGCTGCCTAGTCCAAGTTTTAACATGGTCTACTCGATCGAAGACCAGACTGTATTTGCCACAGAGGCGGGTATCTATCGCTATGAACAAGCAAAGCACCGATTCGAACCAGATCTGCGCTTCGCGTCGCTGTTTTCGTCTCCCCGAACAGTTTCCAGTTTAGTTGAGGATAGCCAGCTTGGAATATGGATGTTTGCCCGAGATCCCAGCTCCCGCTTGGAAGAAGCAGGGTTAGTTCACAACAATAATAATGAAGATTTGTATAATTGGAGTATTCGTGGGCTGCAAGTTATACGCGGATCGGCGATTAATGCAACAAGGCGTATTCATAGGGACGTTGATGGGATGCTGTGGTTTGGCAGCGGCGATGTCCTAGTTCGTTATGACGGCCAATTTGCTAAGAGCTACGACTGGCCTTTTTCAGCATTGCTGCGTCAAGTAAGCGTCGGCGACGGCCGGGTTATATACGGTGGCAACGGTTTGATACCCTCGCAAGTGTTGGACTATACCGACAACGCGCTGCGCTTTGAATTTGCCGCGATCAGCTTTGAAGGTCTACACGATATGGGCTTTCAGGTGCGACTGGAAAGTAACGACAGTGACTGGTCTGATTGGAGCAAAGAAAACTATAAGGACTACAATAATCTGTCTGAAGGCGATTATCGGTTTCGGATCCGTGCAAAAAATCTTTATGGCAGTATTAGTGGCGAGGCATCATACGAGTTCACTGTATTACCACCCTGGTATCGCACAGTCTGGGCTTATCTGGTTTACATTGTCGTATTTAGTGGTTTGATTTGGGGCGCAATGCGCTTGCGTTTGCAACGTTTGCAGGAGCAAAAAGAAGCCTTGGAGGCGACAGTAACCGAGCGCACACTGCAAATTGTGACTCTAAGTGATGTCGGCCATGCGATCACTGCCCATCTAGATCTCGATGCTGCACTAGAAACTCTCTACAGCCAGCTTAACAAAATTCTCGATGCAAGTATATTTTGTATGGGGTTGTATCACCCGGCTCGCGGCGAAATCGAGTTTCGTTTTGTCATAGAAAAAGGCCGCCGATATCAGATTTACACTAGGCCGATGAGTGATAAGAGTCAGCTCGCTGTTTGGTGCATTGAACAGCGAGACTCAATTTTAATCGGCGATTACCCTAAGGAGTATTCGCGTTATGTTACTGCAACTGACGAAGTCACATATCCATTAGATGACGGCATTAACAGCAAAACTCTGCAGTCCGCGCTATACGTGCCTTTGTTGCTGAAGGGGCATATTATCGGAGTACTCTTTGTGCAAAGCTTCCAAAAGAACGCTTACAATAATAATACACGCGCTTTACTACAGACCCTGAGCAGCTATGTAGCGACTGCAATTGATAATGCCAATGCCTATCGTAAAGTTGCAGAACAGAAACAAAAAATAGAAGCACAAAAACTAGAAACCGCAGATGCACTTGATAAAGTCGCCACATTATTGAACAGCACAGATGAAGGGTTTTTGTCATTTAAATCAGATTTTCTGATCGAGTCGGAAGTAAGTAAAAACTGCAGAAAAATGCTCAACGTGCCGAGTTTAAATGGTCTTAATATCGCTGAGTTGTTATTTGCGAAGGATGCAAAAAGCCAAGCAACCTTTAGGAAAGGCATACATTTATTGTTTGATTCTTCTGACCCTTTGCAGCAGGAGTTTGTTCTGGGACTGCTACCCAAAAAAGTGAATTATCAAGACCGCACCTTGGAGCTATTTTTCACTAAGCGTGCTGACAAAGTCGTAATGCGGCTGACTGATGTAACGGACAAAGTCGCTTTGCTATCAGAGCTGGAAATAGAGCAGCATAATAACAAAAAAATTATTTATGCCATCGTTCAGCAAAATGATGTGCTGTCGATTATCGATGATTTTAACCAGCTTGATTTGCAAGGTTTTTTTATGATGAACAACCCTGCTAATGAATTATTCGATGACAGAATCCAAGAACTCTACCGTCAGATTCACACCTTTAAGGGATTGTTTCTGCAGATTTATTTTAATGACCTGGCAGAGGAATTACACCATTTGGAGACGGTGCTGAGTGATTTTATGACAGCCCCCCAGCCAAAGGATTTAGCGCAACTGCGTGGCAGGTTTAAAATTGCTGATGTTCAGGCGGTTTTTGCATCAGAGCAAGCAAGCATCACGGCAACCTTGGGGGACGAATATTTCTCGCAAGGCCGAGTGTTTAAACTGACTGAGCCAGAACTGAGTTATATGCTTGAGTTGCTCAATGGTCATCTCGACCTTGATGCTGTGCAAAAAGTATCGGCGTTAGTCAGCAGCAAGAAAAACGTTTTATTAAGCGCTTGGTTGAAAAAGCACGCCTTAGCTGCGCAGCAGCAAGCACAACGGCTCGGCAAGCCGCTTTACCCTATTGATGTCGGGGGGGATGACCTAGCGCTTTCCTCAGACAAGTACAACGCATTTTTGCAATCGTTGAACCACGTGTTCCGTAATGCCGTGGTACACGGTTTAGAAACCGCCGATGAGCGTGAAGATACGGATAAAAGCGCCAGCGGTACTATCAGTGTTCGCGTGAAAACGCAGGCTGACTGTTTTGAGATCCAAATCAGTGACGATGGTCGCGGGGTTGACCCGGAAAAAATCCGGGCGTGTTTAATCTCGCAACACATGATTAGCGCAGAGGAAGCCGCAACACTCGATAGAGCGGCGCTATTAAACAGTCTGTTTAGCATCGGCTTTAGCACCTCAGAAAGGGCCTCTATTGACTCTGGACGTGGTGTGGGCCTTGCCGAAGTGAAACAACAGCTGGAAACCCTGCATGGCTCTTTCAGCGTTCAATCTGAAGTTCGGAGGGGCACCGTCTTTTCGTTCGTGGTACCTCATTAGAGAGCCTAGACTGTCCCCAAAGACTTGTAATATCACTGTGAGGCATGCAGGCTAATCCCAATGAACCAAATAACCGTACGTTTTATTGAATCAGTAGTAGAACGGACTGCCCGATTTCTGCAGGAAGAAACCGGTATCTCGGTAGACTCCACTGCCTACAATTTTGACGATGTAAAAAAATTGCAGTTAAAACACCTTACGTCAATGATGGCGGTCGAAGGTCAAATTCAAGTGATGTTTGCCTTTAGTTTTGATGCTCAGTTGTCGCTTTCAACTACAAAAGCTTATACCGCTGAATTGGGACTGACAGCAGACGAGTTAGAACATTACATCGAAGATACAGCTGCTGATATTATTAATATCGTGCTCGGGAATGTGCTGGTTCATTTTCAAATTGCAGGGAAGTCTATCGAGCTAACTCCGCCGATTGTGCTCAGCGAAGCTAAAACAGTCTATCGAAAGAAACCGGCGCAGTTTTTAACGGCTGAAATGTCGACATCGCAAGGAGAACTGCTAATTTGCTGCATTGCTCCGAAGGAACTATTTGATCACAACCTCGACTACAAAGATGCATCACTCATTAGTTAAGTTGGAACTATGCTATGAAAGGTGTTGTTCCAAAAGTGATTGCGTTACTTGAAGTTTTACTTGGTTTTAGCACCATTACTATTGCCTGACAGGCGATACAGGTGGATATTAAAGCTATCGTAAAGAAGGCTGGTTTGCCGATTTAAATTATAAAAAATCAGGAGGTCGCTTGACGGAGAAATTAAGAGTGATGGTTGTCGACGATTCAAACGCCACTATCAAAAAGCTTGAAGTAATTCTGCTCGATTTGGGGCATGAACTGGTTCTCAGTAGTAAGACCGGAGTTGAGGCTATCTCTGACTATCAGCAGTGCCGTCCTGATCTGGTGACTATGGACATCACCATGCCTGAGCTGGATGGTATCGAAGCCACAAAAAGAATTATGGAGCTAGATCCGAACGCACTGATCATTATGGTGACCTCTCATGGTCAGGAGCAAAAAGTGATGGATGCGATTGATGCCGGCGCCAAAGGATATATCTTGAAGCCAATAAGAAAAGAAAAACTTCAAGAAACAATAGAAAAATTAATCAATGCTTACCGAAAGTAGAGTGCAAGTTAATATTGGTTTGTCTGCGTAATCATGGACTGATGATGCTTTATAAAACAGTTAAGTCGGATTTCATGACTGTACAACAGACTTGAGTTGTAGTTCCTACCCTAATTACGAAGGAGTTATTTTTATGCTTATTGAATTAACTTTCTGTCGTTAATTATTCAATATATGAAATTTAAAAATTTTCTAATTGTGTCAGCTGGGAGGCCTTGCTATTCGTAGAATGGTAGCTTTGAAGTCAGTCTCTTATTGAAATTTATATGGACTAAGTTCTGACTTATAAAAAAAATTCGAACGACCGCAAATTAGGTAAAGCAGAGTTTTTTTTTTCATAAATCGGCCATTTCTAGATCTGCTTTTCGCTCTTAGCTAACCTTCGGGATATCCCTCCACTTCGTCGTGTACGCCGGTGATAACAGCTGGCGTTTCATTGCCCAGTCTTGTTGCAGGCCTTTAGCCGCAAAAAATACTTTGGCTTTACCGCTGTGATTGATTTCATCTAGGACTGTCATTAGTGCTGAGTTTGTTCGATAAGCGGGCTTTGCTTCATGGACGCAGCTACTGGCCGCATCAGTAAATAACTGCAACTGCTCAATCCCTTCTTTGTAGAAATCGGCCAGCATTGCGCCAGCTTTGGCATAGCGGTAGCCGTCTTTCCAGATTTTCTTTAAAAGCTCACCGGCCAAGTGCAGAAAATCGCGCGTGTCGTCAGTAGGGCTTATCAGGATGCCTGTTGCAGAGTTGCTGTAAAACGTGTCTTGGCCGTGATTGCTAAAAGGGCTGGTGCGGATAAATACCGTCAGCTGCTTGGCCTTGCTGTGTTGACTACGCAGTTTTTCTGAGGCGCGATGCACATATTCAGACACAGCCTGTTGCATCTGACTCAACTCAGTGATGCGCTCACTAAAAGCGCGGGAGCTGACAATTTCCTTTTTGTTGGCTGCCACATCCTCTAGTGCCAGACAGGATTCGCCATTGAGCTCTGCCACGGTGCGCTCAATTACCACCGAAAATTGCCGGCGTAACATTTTCGGCGAAGCATCTGCAAGCTGAAGTACAGTGTGGATACCTAACTCGTTCAGGCGTTTTGTGAGTTTGCCACCAACGCCCCAGACTTCGCTTACTGGCAATAATGCCATTAGTTTGCGCTGCCGTTCTTTACTGGTTAAATCGACTACGCCTGCGGTTTTCTGCCACTTCTTGGCGGCATGATTTGCCAGTTTCGCCAGGGTTTTACTAGGGGCTATGCCGACACACACCGTCATACCAATCCAATCTTGAATGGTCTGGCGGATATCTAAACCCAGCTCAGTGAGTGATACCGCATGGTCAACACCGGTTAAATCCAAGAAGGCTTCATCAATCGAATAGACTTCCACGGCAGGCGCCAACTGCTCCAGCGTCGACATCACCCGGGAAGAGATATCGGCATACAGCGCATAGTTAGACGAAAACACCACGATGCGGTGTTTTTCAATCAGCTCACGCACCTGAAAGTACGGCACTCCCATTTTAATCCCCAGCGCTTTTGCTTCGCGTGAGCGGGCAATCACACAGCCGTCGTTGTTCGAGAGAACAACAACCGGCGTACAGGCCAGGTCCGGCCGGAACAGCTTTTCACAGGAGGCATAAAAGTTATTGCAATCAACCAGCGCAAAGGTTCTGTTCATCGCTACAGGTTTTTATGCGAGCGACTCATCTGCCGGATGACGTTGGTCACCACCCCAAAGATTTGCAGCTCATTGTCGTTGGCAAAACAAATGGGTTGAAAGGCATTATTGCGCGGCACCAACATCAGTTTTGGTCTCAAGCACAGTTCTTTGACGGTAAACTCGCCGTCCACCTGCGCCACGACGATATCGCCATGGACTGATTTCACTGAGCGGTCCACCACCAGAATATCGTTATGGAAAATACCAGCCTCAATCATGGATTCGCCTTCAACCCGAACAAAGAAAGTCGCGGCCGGGCGCTTAATACACAGTTCGTTTAAATCCAGCGTTTGCTCAACGTAGTCCTGCGCCGGCGACGGAAAACCTGCCGAAACTTTACTGACAAAAAGTGGCAATTTCAGAGTGCTGCGAATAGCAGACTCGCCAAGAAAAGAAACGGACATAATCACCAATAACTGTATCTATATACAGTTATGATCGCACATACACCTGCCTTGTCAACTTCAGCAGTAGCTTTTGCGAAAATTCGATGGTGCAGGCTTTAGCAGATCAATCTACTTGCTTCAGGTGTTGCTGATTGGATAACGTACCCAGCCATAGATCCAGGTCTTCTTTTACATATTGGTTCGAGCGGCCAATCCGAATAAAGGGCGGGGCAGGGGTTTGGTTGGTACGTGGCGCTTTGCACTGACAAATGGCAATAGCTGCTCAAGCTACAACAATAGACAGGTAAAGGCTGCTGCGAAATGTAAACGCGTTCGAATGAGCTCACGTAACCTGAGACGTATGAAACACAAGACGCGCATATAGCGCGTTTTGTATGTAGGCGGTAGGCGAAGCGTTTCCTTAGCATTATGGTTCGGAAACCAGCACTTTAGGTGCTGCCACTACCAGTGTTCTTCCGGATTAGAACACCTGTCCAGCTACATCAGACTAAGTCCCGGAACGCCCGATGCAGAAGCTCTTTAATTACAGAGCCTACGACTTAACGATATTGAGATTTTGCTTAAAAGTAAATAGTGGATCCTCACTCAGCATTTAAAGTGCGACCGATCGGTCAGTGGGGTTCTATGTAAAAATGATGGTCAAGCAGCCAGTAAATGAATTTCTTCCTTAACTTCTGCCTGCCCATGCCGCGAAGGCAACTCGGGCAGCAGGCAGCCGCCCGGAGCCAGTTGTAGATGTACTCTTCATTGCAACAGTCACCAAAGTCATCAGATGCGATTGCAAGCTCGAGACCATACGGGGTCAAGTTCGCTTCTGACATCAGCCAAGTGCCAAGTAGTCGAATTCGCCGTTCGAATTCTTTTTCAACAAGGCACTGCTTATACCAGGCAGTTTGTTCAATCATAATCATTGAATACCTCCAAACTCAAAACGTTGCAGTAATGCATCCGCTGCGGAGCCATCTTGTCTGGTCAGATTGGGGACGTAGCGGCTATAGACGCGAAAGAGCATCTCTGTGGTGGTATGGCCCATCTGCCGCGCGATCCACTCGGGGTTTTCGCCAGCCGCTAACCACAGAGTGGCCGCCGTATGCCTAGTTTGATAAGGCGTTCTGTCGCGTAATTCCAGAGCATGTAACGTGGGGTACCAAATCCGTTGCGTGACATTACGATGATTGTGAGGTGTGCCTTTTTTGGTGCTAAACACAAACTTTGTTTTGCCAGTGAGTTCGCGCTGACGAAGCAGGGCGTTTCGAACGGGCTCGGACATTTTGATTTCGCGTTGGCTGCCGTCGTTTTTGGTATATTCCAGACGGTCACGCACCCAGGTCTCGCGGATTAAAATGATACCGCGAGTCCAGTCAATAAAGCGCCACTGCAAGCCATCGACTTCGCCGGTCCGCATCCCAGTAAAAAAGCGGACAATAAAGTAATCACGAAACCGGGGGTCTACATGATTGATAAACAATTCAACTTCTTCCATCGTGAACGGATCGACGTCAGTCTTTTGAACTTTGAGTGGTTTGAGGCGCACAGGCGCGGTAAAATGGTACCGGTCGGCTGCTTCATTGAGGATCATGTAAATGATCTTGGTGTGTCGGTTGATATACCCTGCGGTCAAGCCAGTGCCATTTTCGCGACGTACTTTGCCGAGTGAGGCGCGAAATTGCATGATGTCCGCTTTAGTGATGCGGTCGACCAACTTGTCTCCAAACGTCGGTAAGATCCGGAGCTTAATCAAGGTCACTACCGTGTCTTTGTAGGATGTTCGCCATGTGACGGCCATCTCTTCAAGCCAAATCTCCGTGAATTCAGCAAACGTTGGTAAGCGTCCGGCTTTGTTCAAAGCCAGTAAGTGGCGTTGTTGCTGACAAAACTGCTCGGCAAGTTTGCTGTTCGGAAAGTAATGGTCATAGACAAAACGTCCCAGTTTTATTTCCAACTCAATCTGATCAAGAAGCTTTTGCAGCTTTTTCCGATTCGCAGGGTTATCCGGTAATGCTGTTTGCTCCCGACAGCGGACACCTTGGAAGTGAAAATCGATCAGTAAATTACCGGTTTCCCGCCGAGCTCTAATTTGCCCCATAGGCCACCCCACCATTTGCCATCGGGATCACCTCGCGTTGTAGTTGCTGTTGCGGGACTTGAAGGTCGCGTTGAATTGCTTCCCAAATGAACAAGATTTTGCTTCCACCAAATGGCCTGATGTAGTGGATCCCTTCAAACAGGACACGGTCTTTCAGTTGTTCGCGGATCGTGCGTGCATCGTACTTAATGATGCGTGAAAGCTCTGCCGTAGTTAAGTAGGTTATAAGCATTTTGAGTATCTCCTCGTGTATCATCGTAGCTTATAAGGCACATGATTCATTAGCTACATGATGCTGTCAAGAAATTTTTGTAGCTTAAATGACACGCAAGATGATTTTCTGCATGAAATCTTTTAAGATGCAGCTAAAGGAGGAGCTATGATCCGATTCAGACTTAAAGAGCTTATTGTTGACAAGGAATTCAAAGAAAATCGGCGAGTTTCAATGGATGAGATATCTTCTGCGACAGGAGTGCATCGCACGACTTTATCGCGGATCGCGAACCAGAAAGGATATAACGCGACCACGGATGTCCTGGATAAACTATGCGCTTTTTTCCAAGTTCCACTCAGTAAAGTTGCTGAGTATGTAGATGACGTTTCAGATCCTTCTGTTTCAAACTCTGTAGACTGAACACATAACAGGATGTTGTATTAGGTTGGAATTCCGCGCCAGCACTTTGCTTAGATAGGCCTTTTAACCCTGGGGTATACAGAAATGTGAATTTCCATCCAGATAAAGGCCGTCGCGTTCAATGTAAACATGGGGCCGGGACACAGTTGCACTTTCGCCGTTATTATGAAGCCGAGGTGCTGCTTAGAAACGACTGAATGAACTGTAACTACAAGCCTAGGACTTATGAATCTTCTTCATATCCTTGTACTCGGCTACTTTGTAAGCAGCAAAAAGAATCAGGCCGATAAGAGCAAAGCCTACGACCAATATAAGTATTGAGATTTGCTGCATGGTCATGAATGGCTCCCCGAATGCAAATATGGATGTTGAGTATAATTTAGACTAAGCAGAATATTCGAACTCAGCGCTAGGCGTGTTTCCACTGGTTATTTAAGAAACTTTTTGCGCGCGATGCGTTCACCATATGCCAAGATACCAACCACTAGGCACACTGTAACAATCACTAGAACAATGCTGTAGGTTTCTACGCTCACGTTTCACCTTAGTCGCGGGTTTCATGTTACCTGAGTATAAGGATGAAACCATTGACTCTCAAGGATGACCCGATTGACCTAGCCAATTTTGCTAGCTGATAAGAATGCCAAAAAGGTCGTTTTTGATACAACAGAGATTTGCATTATGCTTAGAACTAAGCGCGTGCTCGAGTAAGAAAATTATGGAAACTGTATTACGTAAAATCGATAATTCACAAGGCATTATATTGCCCGACGAGTTAATCAAAGAGTTGGAATTTCAGCTTGGCGATAAGCTGGATATGACTGTTGTTGAGAGTAAGCTTGTGATTGCACTGGCCGAGAAGCGCAAGAAATACATATTGGCGGATCTACTGGCTAAGTGCGATACATCGGCACCAATGCCGCAAGAGTTGACAGCATGGGATAGCTCTCCAACTGTTGGGAATGAAGCATAACGTCTATGTAGGGCGAGGAGGGGACTATGTCAGCCATAGCCGAAGTCACAAAACTTGCAGCGAGCATAGTCGCCAATTTACCAATTATTAAGGATATTCACTCAGCAGAAGAGCATGAGCAGGCGTTGGCACTCATGGACGTATTGCTCGAGGATTATGATGCCAATCTGGTTGTGATTGAAGCACTGAGCAATGTGATTACCCGGTACGAGGACCAATCAGAGGAATTTGAAGCATTTAATTACCGACAGTCAGAGCTGGAACCTGCGGTTGCAATGCAGACGGTTATTATGAGTAACAAAGATCCGAGTGTCCCTAGCAGTGATTAATCTAGCATCAAAGTAATGCGCTTTTTTCGATAGCCCGATATGAGATTGTTTTTTTTACGCAGTGCTGATGAGTAACGTCTTGATGGCGAGGTTCAGCTTGCAAGGCCCAAGGCTCTCTTTATTTTATCTGCCTGCCCATTCAGGCCATCAAAAATGGCGTTGCTAATCGATTCAGGAAAGCCCGCGGGCAAATTGGCTCGAACCCGTGTGACCACTTGCTCAGCCGCATCTGCCATTTGCTGCATCATCTCGATGGTTTTTGGTACGGAGAAACCAACCTTTTCGGCGGTGCTGATAAAATGTCGGGGTTGGATCATAGAGACATGGTAATGACGATTTTTGCCCTCTAAAGCCATTGCCATTTTGGTTTTCTTCTCCTGGACACCCCCTGATGCAAACAGTGGGAAAGCTGAGATCACGTCGTAAATGGGTGTCAGGCAATAGGATGAGCCGGCTTCGATAAACAAGCTGAAGTTCTTACCGTGACCGTCGATGGCGGCCAGCATCCAAAACAGAATTTGTGTGCGGAAAAAAGTCTCCCGATCAGCACTAGCCAAACGTGATCCCATCAGTAATTTCATTGAATCTGCGACACCTGGCCCACCATCAGCCTGATACTTTAATGCGGGCGCTATTCCCATAGCCTGGCAAAAGTCTTCCTGCGGCAGGCGCATCAGCCATTGGCCGCTTTGGGACCATCGTCGGTCGAACCGCTCGACGATGAGTACTTTTTTGTCGCCGAAAGTAGCAAGTTCAGCGTTGGCAGTTTCAAAGCCAAACGCTTTGGCTATTTGCAGGCATAGCCATTCATTTTCGCAGCTGTCGGAAAGGTCGATGTTATGGTGTTCTAGTCGGCCAATTGGCAATTTAAAGATATGACTGGTCGCGCTGCTCCCCAAAGGCTGTTGCCATTGTCCCCGAAACCAAAGCAGTGCTGTTTTCTCCTGTGCGCCGGCCAATGAAATACGAAAATCACTGTGCTCAGTCATGCCGAGTGGGGCTGTTTGATAGCCTGCCAATAGCGCTGCAATTTGACTCTCGGTAAGCGGGGTTGCTGTCATCGACGTCACAGGGGGCAGTTTGCTATTCGCGGGGTAGAGCTGAATCGCGCCGACGCAATCACGGCCTATGGCTGCAAGCAGATCGAATGGATGAGTCGTTGTAACCTGAAACCGAGTCTGCATCCGGGTCAGAATCGCATCTGAATCCGGCAGTAAATTTTGAAAGAAGTTAAATACTGCGGCGCCGCGATGGTGCTCTGCACGCAGTGGTAATGATAATGAAATGGGACGAGCATCGACGTCCTGCAACCAGCTGGTGGCATACTGAAATGACATGGCACCGTCACCGTCGCGATAGAGGGTTCCAATCTCTTCACCGTTCATCGCCACCATTAAGCTCTGCAGGCGCATGGGTTACCACTCCCGCTTCTTATTGTTACCATCAGTCAGTTCTGCCCCTCTTTTGCTGACGTGCAGCTCAAGATCTAATGCGGCTAAAATCTTGAATAACGTGTCGAGTTTGGTCGATTCAGGTTTAAGCTCAAAGTCAGAGACTGTGGTTTGTTTGATGCCAACCAGATCAGCAGTTTCCCGTTGCGTTTTCTGCACTAACTTACGCTGGTTGCGGACAGCATTCGCGAGCGCTGCAGCTGATGTTATCCTCATCGTCCAACTCCTGATTTTATCCCCTATAAGGCATATATAAACAATAACCCCTACAGGGGGTATTTGCAAGTTATCCCTTGCAGGGGATAAATGGATACTTTTGGTCAAAATGAACTTTACGGTGACGATTTATCTTTTGTTGCCAGTTTTTTTACCGCCTCGCATCGTCAATCAAGTAAAACGGCTTTTTGCTTGAATTGGTCTCTACTTCAATTAGCAAGATTTATTGAGTTAAACTACGTCAAAGCTGTCGAAAAAATGCGACAAAAAAACTCAGAATTTTGTGGTCATTTTTTTCGGTTTTGTCGTGAGCAGAGGTCATTTTTAGACAAAAATCTGTGACAGTTGCCTGTGACAAAATGGGTAAAAAAGCGCTCTTTTGTGACAGTAAATCGGTTGCTGTAAAAATCTTTAATTATAATTAAGTTGTTGATATAATTGACTAAATTTTACTTTTCCGGTACCTATTTGAGCTCAGTACGAACATCCTCCGGAGGCAGAGGTCTCAGGTTCGAATCCTGATGGGTGCGCCATTTAAATCAACCACTTAGAGGCAACTCAAGTGGTTTTTTTATTTATTGTGCCTTAATTGTGCCGTGATTGTGCCAAACCTAATCCTCCCATCGCTGGATCATCCCAATAATTTGACCTTTGCCTCGGTCTGAGAGTCGATCTTGTGGGGCAACATTTGCAGAGCCAAATTTCTCCTAATTCGATAAATGTAATCATGCGCTCTCGTCGCAGATATCTTTGCGAAAGATTGAAAAAGTTCCGATTTACATGATTACAGCAATAGACAAAAATTGCATAAAAAGGTACAAAATGCAAAAAGGAGTTTGCAATGGATAATGCGCAGTACAGCGTTCTAATCATCATCGGTCTTTGTATCGGTTTTGTTTTGATCCTTCGGTCCATGTTCAAATGGAATTCGACGTTAACCAAACAAGTTGCTGCACTGACTGCAGAACGTGACGAACTGCAGCAAGTTATCCAAGACCAGTTGATCAGCGCCAGTCAAACTCGCCAAATCATCACCAAGATGGCAAACACTAAGCAAAACATAACAGGCTAAGAGGAGAATTCCATAGATTTCTACGCTCATGTTTCGCCTCAATTACTGTCTCATTTCGACTGAGTATAAGATTTGATCCAGCGACTCTCAAGGATGTCCGTAAAGGCATTCATTGAAGTTGTCCAATCCTCGCCAAATCACGCCTTAAAGGCCGAGAGTTATTTTTCTACAGCCGTCAAGTCAATTGAACATCAAAGACAAGTTATTGAAATTTGACTTGAAATACGAAAGAGCTTGTACGATTATACCGCCCCTCATTTAGGAACTCAGATTGGATCTTTTGTCTGCCACAAGGATTTGAAGTGCAATGAATTTATTGAATAAATTTTGTGTTTTTTTGTTGATTTTTTCTTTTAACTTGCTTTTTTCGGTATTCGCCAAAGCTGGTGATAGTGCCAGCATTCAACCAAGTTTATCCCAAGTCGTACATTTGCTGGAGCACGATTGCCTCGGTGATGACAGGGCTATGCTGCTCAATGCGATCAATGTTTATAACGACGAATCAGCAACCGATGCAGAAAGAGAACAGGCAAAATCATTTCAAGAATATATCAGGGTTAAATGTTCCAATAACTTATCGGAAGTATCATCAACAACACTAGATAGTGATCAATCGTTTCAAGGTGTTGACACCAAGGTGCCTGAGTTTAAGTCATTAGAAATGTCTGCTTCTGAGATTGATGTTACTAGTGGGACACAGACAGTGACGCTAAAGGTGAAACTGTATGATGAATCAGGCATCAAGTCGGGATATATCGGTT
>Ga0247722_10000607_pt1 | contig 21340 bp, 21 predicted proteins | sample MSEWelMarce3H_FC_FD_189094 | JGI IMG/M metagenome (GOLD analysis project Ga0247722, IMG submission 189094) | Subsurface sediment microbial communities from gas well in West Virginia, United States - MSEEL Well Study Marcellus 3H_FC | ecosystem: Environmental > Terrestrial > Deep subsurface >... | reverse complement strand
ACGTTTGCGAGAAGTACTCATGATATAAATTATTTCTTGAGGGAGACTCCAGTTAAAAAATTTTGTTAATTTTCCAGTAATAGTATCTAGTTCTGATTCTAATGCATTACTTATTTCAAATGATATTCCTTCGAGAGGTTTTGTAGGATCAGGTTCAAGTAGTTTGACGACCCTACGACTGCGGGGTAACTGTAATTGTAAGCCCGAAACTTCTTTTAAATCAGTTAGTTTTAATTGAAAGTATTTATGTGTGCGATTGCTACTCCACCTTGTACATACAGTGTCTATATCAGTCCAGTTAGATGGAGGGAATTGAACTTGGATAGAACCTTCTAACAATTGTTTTTTGAACAAAAGAGCTTCTATTTCACCTGCTTCAAAAGAGCATTGTTTAAGCAAAAAAATAGGTATTCCAACTTGACACCGCGTCGAATTAGCACGAATAATTGCTTGCCCGCTGTTTGATAAAAACGCTTCTATTGATCGTGAAAAATTTGTAGCACAAAAATATGTAGTCTCTTCTGTGAGACCATGTGTGGTCAATACTTCTATAGTTTTACGCATAGCAAATTCAATTTTGGCCTTAACCTCTCTAATTTTGTCTTGGTCAACCTCAAATTCTTCTTCTCGGAGCTCTTCTGCTGTCGCCTCACTACAAACATAATGTTTAAATGATTTTCCAACATCTTCAAACCTATACAACATTTCTGGAAACTTATGTGCAAGTCCAATTATCCTTGATGCAATGATAGCTTTGGTTTCCGCACGAGGCATAGTACAAAGAGCTGCTTTCTCTATAACAGCTTCTACAGATCCACGTAAACAAGGTTCATCCTTCATTTTTGCATCAAACGCAGCCGTTGCAATATAAAACGCCTCTGACCCCATTTGTGCAACAAAACAATCATACATTATATCGGTTGCCATTTTCATATGCGCATCCATCTCATGTTCTTCTATAGTGTGTTCAGAAAGGCCAGGTGTAGTTAACCGTGTAAATAATCCAACTGCAAACATAAATGAAAGAGTTGCACGCATTGCCAAATCTTCACTTCGTTCACGATTACCTACCTCAAACAACATGGAATCCGTTTTTAAATTTTCAATACTACTAATCCATGTCAAATTAACTTCAATAATACCCAATATTAATTGTTTTACTACATCCCAATCTAAGTCCATATCTCCATAAATCTGTCTTTTTTGGGCAAGCATTCGTTCATACAGTTTCATGATGATGCCTTGTATAGTTGCACTCCATCCATGACCGGCTGCCCATGACCCTTTATCAGGCTTACATAGAAGTTCAGCAACTTCATCATATATATCCGCCATAACGTCTTCTCCGATTCTCCTATAATACGCTGAAAGGCGTCTCATTTCAGCAATATTTTTTTCAGCTAATTTAGTTGAAGAAAGGTTCCCTCTTTCTCCAAACCCAATGTCTTTAAGATATGATAATTTAGAATATAATTTTAACCAGTCCCATAAAAATTTGGATTGGCGTTCGTTCAACCCAACAAAAATCATTAAATCACTAAGAATCGCAATTGTTTTGGAAATTGGACCCAATCTTTTGTGGTCTTCCCATGACCGTATATATTCATTATACAACGTTTGTTGCATCCCCCTCCTCCTCCTCCTTGCACGCGAACGACCTGATTGTGATGAGCGAGCACTAAAGACATCCCCTGTGCCCGGTGTAAATGTAGCAGACAATTGGGATGCTTGTTGTCTTTTTTCTCGTTCCAATCTTTTTCTTTCTTTTTGTTCCTTTCTCTCTCGTTCTTTTTCCTCGGCTTCCTGCTGTTTGGCTCTTTTTGTTGACTCCTTTAATGCCTCAAAAAATGATATCCTTACTGAAGGGTCCCGTGGTGGTGGTACGAGTTGAACTTCGCGTGGTCTTTTTTTACTCTGACTTGAATCTTTCTCCGGTTTACGAACCTCCTCTATGGCACGATCTATAGCACTATTCATCTCCAACATGTCATTATATGCTTTTGATTCTACCATCATAGTAGGATCAACACCATGTTCATCTTCAACGTCATTTGGTGCGACAGGTTCATCTACTATATTTGCTACAATTTTGTCTAGTTCGGTGGTTCTTTGGCGGGTCAAATTGAACACTTGTGGGGCGGTTGATTTATGTGCTTCTAACTGATCTAACCAATTCTGTTTATCACCAATATCAAACCCGTGTGCGCGAAGTTTAGTAAGCACATATAATGTTCCGGGGAGTTCAAGCCCAGCTAATTCATCATCTATTTTAGATCCACCGCGTTGAACTCCGCCTCCATGTTGGATGCGTCTGTATGAAGTGTCATTGGTAGAACACGGAAGAATTCTACTTGGTTGTAAAAGAGACAATGAAGCGTACACTGAAACTGGTTCAAGTTTAAACGTTTTAAAATAGAGTGTTAATGTATCCGAATCAATATAAATTGTTTTACCTTTCTCTTTACAATACAATTCAAATTGTTCATCTAAGTTCTCTAGAGCAAGACCATCGCGTATAAGAAATGTGTACACCCACTCAATAAATGTAAACTCATTTTCTTCATCAATAAACGGTGAACCTGTAATTTCTTCATATAATTTACCAAGTTCGGTTAAATCTTTAGTACCTAATGAATGATACATAGATAACAATTCTATCCTCATACTTTAACATAACATTTTCCTCTAAGACAAGCAACATAAAGATAAAATTGATATGTAAGAATTGTAATGGTGCCCCCGACAATGGATAGATGGGCACCAATTCGTGCCTTTTTTGGCGAATCGCATCTAGAACGATTGGTAGAACACCAAGTGGGTTCCTACAATCAATTCATCACTTCCTATTTACCTCAGACCATTGAACAATTCAATCCCGTCGTCATTCATTCTGACCAATATTACAACAAGGAACTCCGGAAACACAGTTTAGAAATTAATGCTAGATTTACCAACCTTCAATTGAGTCGGCCTCAAATTTTTGAAAACAATGGGTCTACACGAATCATGTTTCCAAGAGATGCTAGAAACCGGAATTTCACGTATTCGGCCACGGCGACCACCGACATTCACATTCAGTGTATTGTAAGGACAGGACCTGAATTGGAAGAAGTTCAGTATTTCAATCATGTCATTCCTGGAGTTCACATTGGCAAGATTCCCATCATGCTTCGTTCTTGTCTCTGTGTGTTGACCCAGAACCCCCACTTGAACAGTGATGCCACGGGAGAGTGTCCTTACGACCCCGGTGGATACATGATCATTCACGGTTCGGAAAAGACCATTTTGGGACAGGAACAGACCGCCTCTAATAAAATTTACATCTTCCCCGCAACCAATTCGCAAAAATATGTGCTTCAGGCCGAAATGAAGTGTTCGGCGGATACTCGGCGACTTTCTCCCAAACAAGTCAATCTCTTCATTACCAAACTGCCTACCGGAGAACATATCATTCATGTCAACCTTCAACGTATCAAAAAGAACATTCCTCTCTGTGTCTTGTTTCGTGCGATGGGCAAGTTGACGGATAAAGAAATTGTTCATTTGGTCGCCTTGAACACCGTAGACGACGAATTAGCATCGTTGTTCAAGGGGACCATTGCGGACGGGTCATCCTGTTTGACCCAGGAAGATGCCTTTGCTTACTTGTCAGCCAACCTCACGTATTCGCCGTATGACCGGCATGGACGAAAATCCGTTTACACCATGGACATGTTGATGGCGGATTTGTTCTCTCACTGTAAAACCTTGGAACAGCGAATTTATCTGTTGTCCTACATGACGAACAAATTGTTGTCGTGTATGTTGAAGCGTATCCCTTGTGATGACCGCGATTCTTATTTGAACAAGCGAGTGAATTTGGCCGGTGATTTACTCAATGATTTGTATCGCAATTATTTCCACAAACTCGTGCGCGATTTTCAAAAGCACGTGTCGCGTGAAATGAATACGGGGTCATGGAAATCCAAAGGGAATTACATGAACATTGTAACAGCAACCAACATTTACAAGGGTATCAAGCCTTTGACGGTAGAAAATGGATTGAAACGTGCTCTCGCAACGGGCGACTTTTCCTTTGGTACCAAATACATGAATGGACACAAGGTGGGGGTGGCTCAGGTATTGAATCGACTCACTTATGCGGCAGGTCTTAGTCATTTGCGACGTGTCAGCAAACCAATTGACAAGAGTTGTAAACTGGTGGACCCGCGAAAATTGGCCAGTAGTATCTGGGGATTTCTCTGTATTGCGGAGACCCCGGAAGGTCAATCGGTCGGTGTCGTGAAAAACATTTCCTACATGACACAGATTACCTTGAGGACGGATGCCTCGGCCTTGCCCGACCATGTTCAACCTTACCTTACGGGATATGTGTTGACAGACACCAAGGTCTTTCTTAATGGAGTATGGGTGGGTTGTACAGACCGTCCCTTGGAAATGTACGCGTCTCTCCGCGTCAAGAAACGAAGTGGTGTCATTTGTATTTACACCTCCATTGTCTTTGATTACAAAATGAATGAGATTCATCTGTGCACGGATGCTGGTCGGATGGTGCGTCCCTTGTTTGTGGTAAACGAGGGAAATTTGCTCTATACCAAAGAGATTGAAGAGAAATTGAATGACCATGAGCTTGGATGGGATCACTTGATCATGGGTCCTCATGCGGTCATTGAATACATTGACCCACACGAACAAAACAGTTCTTTGATATCCATGGGATTGACCATTCCCAACCGGCTGTATACACATGCCGAACTTCATCCGAGTACCATTTTCGGTATTCTTGCTTCGTGTATTCCCTTTCCTCAACACAATCAGTCTCCTCGTAATACGTATCAGTGTGCTATGGGTAAACAGGCCATTGGCATTTCAGGTACAAATTATCGCGACCGTATGGACAAGACCTCTTATGTATTGAATTATCCCCACAAGCCTCTGGTGGATACACGTGTCATGCACATGCTCAAACTTCACGAATTGCCATCAGGAACTCCTGTCATGGTGGCCATCATGACGTATACGGGATACAATCAGGAGGACAGCATCATTGTAAATCAGGGTGCCATTGACCGTGGTCTGTTTCGTATTACCGCCTATCATACCGAAAAGGACGAGGACAAGAAGGTACATGGGGACAATGAAATTCGGTGTAAACCCGACAAGTCCAAGACCAAGGGGATTAAATTCGCGGATTACGACAAGTTGTCTCCTGAAGGTCTTGTCCCTGAAAATACACCCTTGAAAGACAAGGATATTATTTTGGGCAAAGTGGTTCCTATCAAAGAGGCACGAAATGACCCCTCTAAACCCATCAAGTATCAGGATGAAAGTCTTGTCTTTCGCGCGGATGAACCGAGTTATATGGACAGAAACCATATTGGAGTCAATGGAGATGGATATACAGTATGGAAAGGTCGTGTTCGGGCTGACCGTATTCCTGAGATTGGAGACAAGTTGAGTTCACGACACGGACAAAAGGGAACGATTGGTACCATTTTACCGGAAGCGGACATGCCCTTTACTGCCGAAGGAGTGCGACCCGACATTATCATCAATCCGCATGCCATTCCGTCGCGTATGACCATTGGACAATTGATTGAAGAATTGTTGGGAAAACTCTTGTTGGAACTTGGTATGTTTGGGGATGGGACGGCCTTTTCGGAAATTCCCATGAAGGCACTGGTGACCGAACTACGCAACTCCAAGATTGAATCTAGTGGCAATGAAATCTTGTATGATGGGTTTACGGGAACGCAAATGGAGGCGGCCATTTTCCTTGGCCCTGCGTTTTACCAGAGGTTGAAGCACATGGTGGCCGACAAGCATCACAGTCGTGCGCGAGGTCCCATGGTCAACCTCACACGTCAGCCGGCAGAAGGAAGGTCGCGCGACGGTGGGTTGCGGTTTGGTGAAATGGAACGCGATTGTACCATTTCACACGGTATATCCGCCTTTACACGCGACCGTATCTACACCGCGTCGGATGCCTTTCAAGTTCACATTTGTAAGTTGTGTGGGCTGATTGTTCCCTACAATGACGAATACAAGATTCACTTGTGTAAATGTTGCGACAACCGAACCCAATTCAAATTGGTCAAAATTCCTTATGCTTTCAAGTTGATGTGCCACGAACTCATGACCATGAATGTCGTTCCCCGATTCTTGACCAAATAAACATAAAAAGAACATTTAAACGGGTACACGTAAAGCATCGTATGGAACAATTGAATGTATTCATTCAAGAAAAACGTATCCCCAATATTATTTTTCATGGTCCTCATGGAAGTGGCAAAAAGACGTTGGTACGCGAGTTCATTCAACGTCTTTATGAAAAAAAGGACATGGAGACGTGTGTCATGTATGTCAATTGTGTGGTCGGCAAAGGTATCAAATTCATACGAGAAGACCTTAAATTTTTTTCCAAACAAAACATCCATGATACCTTCAAGTCGGTCATTTTATTAAACGCAGAGAAGTTGACACCGGATGCCCAATTTGCTCTCCGCCGATGTGTAGAACAATTCAATCATACGACTCGGTTTTTCATTGTGACCACGGACAAGTACAAGCTTATCAAGCCTATTTTATCTAGATTTTCCGAATTGTACATTGGTTCCTCTGTAAATCTGTATACACAATACAACAACAGTCGTGTTCCTACCGAGGCCTTTGACGCGGAACGGGAAACGGCTTTTCATGAACATATGAAAACAATAACACCCGATAGCATCCTCTCCACGACGGAGTGGCTGTATACACATGCCTACTCTGCCCTAGACTTGATACGATACGTAGATACACAAGACGTGGGTGATAAAGACGCATGGATGGCCATCTGTTCCAGTATACAGTATGACATTTACGATGAAAAAGTCTTGATGACCATGTTGCTTCATTCGCTTTTATTTCGTAAGGAACTAGTTGTTAAAATATAAAAGTAAAGAATGGACGACAACAACATGGCCATGTTAAAAGAATCTCAAAGTGAGTGGGGTCTGAAATTGTTGCGTATCATTTTACCGCATATTACGGATGGTATACAGGCCATGTTTACCGAAGGAAAATCCATTTGTGATGCTACGGAGGAACAAGAGAAATACCTCATGACGTTTCAAAACATTTTATCTAGGGTTCCTAAATGGAACAATGAAATTGTTTTGAAGGAAACCAAGCGAATTGAAGAGGAAAGCGGATGTACTTATTTAGAAGATTTGATTACTTGTGTACACATTGCCCATTTGAAAATGTTATCCTCCATTCGGACAGGAAAGAGTCAAAAAAAGATAGAAATCAACATTCCCAAACTTCCCAATTTCATTCACAGTGTCTACATTAACATTTCCCGTGAAATGTACTCCAACGTATACTTGTTTGACCCCACTCTACCTTCCCTGGCCGTTCAAAAAAACAAGGAACGCATTAAGGAAATCATTCGCCAAACCATTTTAAATACCATTCGCGACAACATTCCCGTAGAACAATTATTAAAGGCTTATCTGGATGAGACGACGGAACTCATGGATGAACCCAAGAAGAAAAAGGAGGATAAAGACAGAGAAAAAGAGAAAGAGAAAGGCATTCGTTTTTCCGAAACCAACATGGCCATGAGTGTTGACAACGAAGAAAGTGTATACGTAACGCCGGAAGAAGAACCTGCCATGAAAATCATGGACGTTTGTTTGGATCCTCTTCCTGTAGAGGATTTAACACCCAAGCAAGTTCCCGTAGAGCCTGAACTTCCGATTGAACTTCCGATAGAGATTCTTGAAGTGAAAGAAGAGCCGGTGAAAAAAGAGCCTGAAATTGTTCTAGACATTGTAGAGTTAATCTGAGATGCGTAGAATCAAGTTAGAATTAGTCTATCCCTTTAATATGAATTTCGGACTGACCGCCCTCGTTATAGGCGTTTTATTCGTAGCCTTGAAATTTGGTCTTCACTACAAGGAGTCTCCTACCCCGGATATGAAAGAGGGTGTATTGGCTGTCATTTCGGCTTTGGGAGGATTGTATGCCATGGACATGTATTCTCAAAAGGTGAGTAAATCGGTAGAGGTGTTTACCAATAAGCCTGAATTCTAGCGTGGTTCGTAAGCATGAAGACGACGTATCAATTGTTCTTTTTGAGCGGTCAATACTTCTACTTCTTCTTCAAGACGTTGATTTTTCAAATAAACGTCTTGGTATTGTTGAGTGGCCTTTTGTTTGAGTTTTCGGACAGTGTCTATGACAAACGTCCAATGGGACGTCAAGTATACTTCTTTTTCTTCAAGCAAATAAAACAAGACGGACATCATTTCTTGAGGAATGGGTGTATTGTCCAGTATACTGACTTCGGTCACCCATACTCCAGGAACAGGAGGTTCATTGTGAGGATGACTTGTAATTTGCGATTGAATGATAAGATTGCCTTTCATGTCTACCACGAAATTATATTTCATGGTAACCGTAGGGTAAACCCCAAAAGCAGGAACAAAGGGACGAACCGGTCCTATTTCAGTGTACAACATATCCAAGGCTTAGAAAGAAAACAAATCTCTTTTACGCACTACATGTTTCGCAAGGAGCAATCGTGAATTGAGTCGTGTGATGTTTCGGCTTTCGTCGCAAGTAGTAGACTCCCGTTTTCAACCCCTTTTTCCATCCATAGAAATACATAGAGGTGAGAATTGTATACGTAGGGTCTTTGATCCACAAGTTTAAACTTTGAGATTGACAAAGGAAGGCGCCACGGTCAGCCGCCATGTCAATCAAGTGTTTCATTGGCATTTCCCATACCACCTTGTATTTTTGTTTCAAATGAGGTGAAATGTTCAAATGCTGAACACTTCCGTGATGAGCAATGATACTGTCTTTGATGTCAATGGACCATTGGCCACATTTAATCAAATCATGAATCAAATATTGATTGACAACGACGAAATCACCTGCGAGAGTTCGTCGGGAATACATGTTGCTAGTAATCGGTTCAAAGCATTCATTGTTCCCTAGAATTTGAGACGTGGAGGCAGTCGGCATAGGAGCTAACAACAATGAATTACGAACTCCACAGGTCTGTATACGTGTTCGTAGTTCTGACCAATCGTATCGGTCGGATGGGGTTATGCCCCACATGTCAAATTGAAGAATGCCTTGGGAAAGAGGCGAACCGGGGAATGTACTGTAGGGTCCATCTCGGACGGAGAGCTCAACACTCTTGGTCAACGCAGCATGATACATGGTTTCAAAAATGAGCTTGTTCAGGGCAACTGCTTCTGGACTATGAAACGAAATGTCCATCAAAAAGAAGGCGTCGGCCAATCCTTGAACTCCTGTTCCTAAAGGGCGATGCCGTAAATTGCTCCGACGAGCTCGTTCCGTTGGATAATGATTCAAATCTACAATCCGATTTAGATTTTCTACGACGACTTGGGTGACCCGGTGAAGTTCTTCAAAATCAAACACCTTGTCTTTGACAAACGCTGTCAGGGAAATGCTGGCTAAATTACAGACCGCCGTCTCGTTCTTGTCACTGTACTGAATGATTTCTGTACACAAGTTGGACGATTGAATGACACCTACGTTTTTCTGGTTGGACTTATGATTACAGGCATCCTTGTAGAGAATGGACGGTGTTCCCGTTTCCATCTGAGCATCTAGAATTTTAAACCACAATTCCCGAGCCGATACCGTCTTGGTCGCCTTTCCAGCGGTCTCGTAGCTCTCGTACAGTTTGACGTAGTCGTCGCCATAGACCGTAGCAAGACCAGGACACTCATGTGGACAAAAGAGCGACCAGGTTGCATCGGCTTCCACACGTTTCATAAACAAATCAGGTACCCATAAAGCATAAAACAAGTCGCGCGCTTTGGCGTTTTCATCTCCCGTGTTTCGTTTCAAATCAATCCAAGCTTCCACGTCCGAATGATCAGGAGAGAGATAAATCGCAAATGACCCGTTGCGTTTCCCTCCACCTTGGTCTACATATCGCGCCGTCTCATTGAAGACGCGCAACATGGGAACAATACCATTGCTTTTACCGTTGGTTCCTTGAATGTGAGTTCCGGTTCCACGAATGTTGTGAATGTGGAGACCGATGCCTCCGGCCAACTTGGAAATGAGTGCACAATCTTTGAGAGTATCATAGATACCGTCAATGGAATCCTCTTGCATTCCAACCAAGAAACAGGAACTCATTTGAGGAACATTGGTGCCCGCATTAAAGAGTGTCGGTGTTGCATGGGTAAAGTATTTTTGTGACATCAGGTCGTAGGTTTCCTTTACTTTAGCAAAGTTATTTCCGTGAATGGCCACGGCCACACGCATCCACATGTATTGCGGACGTTCTACAATTACATCATTTTCTTTGAGTAAATAGGCACGTTCTAGTGTTTTGAATCCAAAATAATCAATTAAATAGTCTCGGTCAAACACCAACATGGATTGAATTGTATCCCCGTGTTCACATAAAATATCATAATAGTCTTTGTGTATACGGCCGGACGTATACAACTGGTGTCCTACCAAGACAATAGAATCACATGTATTCTTGTGATTGTTGGAAATGACGATACGACCTGCCAGTATACCGAAATCTGGATGTTCCGTACAACGAGCAGCACATTCTTGAGCACTCAATTCATCTAATTTAGAGGTAGAAATCCCGTCATATAGTTGTTCAATGATGTGAATGGCAAGTTTGGGAATGTCTAAGGATAATGGAGGGGCAATGGCCGACAACGACCGCAATCGTTCCGAAATGGTATCAAATCGGACAGGTTCGCGTTGACCATTTCGTTTGACCACCTCCATATACATAGTATACTCAAGGATAGTTTAAATGGATTCTATAACACTCTTGTAAAAAATTGAAACGATTTTCTCTAAGACGGAAAGGCACAGCTAAAAAGCAATCATGTGGGCAAACATCGTAAAAGCTCCCTCCAAGCCCAAGAAGGCAAGCGCCCCGGTTGCTTATACCGTGGCGGTATACGGCATCGCCGTGGGAGCGTCTTGGGGAGACATTGCCTTCTACAACGAAAAAGAGGACGGACCTTACAAGGAGTTCCTTCTTGAAAGCGCACGGAAACGTGCTGCGGTCAAGGAATACGACCTACGGCCCCGTGCTCTTCAGGTAGAGTTTGACGAGGAAAAACAGGAACAGGACGCTCAAGATGCTCAAGAACAGCAAGACCAACCAGAACAACAAGAACAACAAGAACAGGCTCGGCTAGATGCGTTGTGCAAGTGCGGATGCGGACGCCCAGCCCACAAAAGTCCTCGGCCGGACTTTGTCGGACACTGCTGCGGATGGTGCAAGAAACACAACGGCAAGCGCGGACATGGCGACGGATGCGGTAAGTAAAACCACTAAAACGGGGGCAACCCCATTTTTTTATGACTATGTATACTATGGAGTGTCCCAAACGGTGTCCCAAATCTACCCGATGTAATAAAAAACTTCGTGTGTGCGAACCCAAAACATTAGCTAAATGCAAGAAGGGGACAAACATGAATTCCTTGACCCACCATTGTGACCCTCCTGTATCCAAGATTAGTCGGTGTTATAAAGGAACAAAACGCAATCCTAAAAATGGATACTGTGAAAATGTCTTCATTAAACTGTGCAATGCGTACATCATGGACCCCAAGTTGGACAGAATGCTCCAAACGACCTGGCTCACCCATCAGGATTGTAATATATTTACCATTGGCGAACGACACGGTGTACATACCCAGTGTACGGCCATGTTAGCCATGTTTAAACAAATGATATCCATGAACAATTCTTTGTCCAAACCAGTTCGGTTTGACATTCTGATTGAATTTACCCAAGAAGCGGCTCACAAATTCAAAGCTTATCAAGACGTGGACATACCCGATGTCCTTACATTTACTCAGATGAACCGTGTACGACATTATTTCAATGGATGTTTACAAAAACGCAATTGTCCAGTTCGTGTACACTGGGTAGACCCTACCCTAACGGCTCAACGGTTGCCCAACTGGTTGGATGAACTGTCTCACATTGATTGGGGAAGCGGTGGTCTTACCAAGTGGACGATGATTCCTGCCATCCGTGAACAGATAGAGTCCGAGAGCGACGTTTTGAAGCTACTTACCGAAAATGTCATTGTCATGAAAGAGATTGAAAAGGCCTCCAAGGTCAATCCCAAATTCAATTTAGAGTTTTGTAAAGATTTGTTCATGAAAAAGTTTACTCGTGAGGTAGAGTCATCAGGTGTATACTGGTTTTATTCCGTGCACATACAGTTGCGCTACGTCATGGACTTTTATGCCGTCGCCAGAATTATCAAATTGAAAATGAAAGAGGTCGTGTTTTATGCAGGAAACCTTCATGTAGTCAACATCATAGATATTTTAAATGCATTGAACTTCAAAATGGTTCGTACCATCAACGGTGAATGTATACAAAATTGAATTGGTTAGGCCTATGTTGTCTAGGTAAGAAAACCATGGAGTGCCCTGTGTGCATGGATAAGATGGCGTGTTCTACCACGATTTGCGGACACACCTTTTGCGATTCCTGTCTTGGCAAGGTAGTCATCACATCGTTGTTTTGCCCGCTCTGTCGTGGTTTACTGCTAGACGAGGACATTTCCATCAAAGTGTTGAGCGAAAGCATCCGGGACTCCCTCACGTCCGTGTCCAAAAAGAAACGGAACTTGTATTGGAAAGGATTCAACAAACTGAAACAACACGTGAAGAACGGGTCTCTCCTAGAGGATGAGATGGGGTCTGAAATGATTTCGCTACTCTTTCATGTCGTAGGCGAATCGGCGAAACACTTTATCAAAATGGAAATGTTGGATGCGGTGCTTCATCGCGAGGAATACGTAGATAAACCTTACGTAGATTGGCGATACCTATTTATCAAGGCATAAAATTGAAACGACTTGCGACACACCTCCTCTACACACCTTCGGCATGGACATTACTACGGCAGAACGCAAACTTCGGCGGGCACAGCGTAAGTACGACGCGGTCATTCACCAGGTAGATGGTGATGCAGACGTTGTCATGCGAGACGTCCGACCTCCTCGTCCAGAAACACTGGTCGCCATGGATGCTGTAGAAACACCTGTTATTGTTCCGGCTCCACTCAAGGTAGGAACGTTCTGGATTCTCGTCAACGGATTCTATACACCGGTTCAACTCCACTACGCTTAACAGCGGAGTCTACGATACACCTAGAATACAATTTTTTTAGATTTAAATACAAATGAATACAATACAGTAAATGCCCAAGATTGTGGACGCGTTTACATTTTACAATGAAATTCAGCTTCTCTCGTACCGTCTTCATGTGCTGTACGATATTGTTGATTATTTCATCATCGTAGAAGCCAACCATACCTTCATGGGGACTCCCAAACCATCCTTGTTAGAAGAACAAATCCATTTATTTGCTAAATTCAAGTCTAAAATTATCCATGTCATGGTAGACAATTTACCTTGTTTACCACCCGATGTTTCCAAAGGAGAACAATGGTTGAATGAAAAGCATCAACGCAATTGTATTGATGTAGGAATTCAACATTTGGCCTTGGACAAGGATGACCTTATTCTGATTACGGATTTGGATGAAATTCCTGACCCGCGAACACTGATGCGTATCAAAGAAGGAATCATTCCCGTTCAGTTCAACATTTTATTGATGGACTTGTACTACTACAATTTGTGTACGCGATTTGAAAACAAGTGGTTTCATGCCAAAATCATTTCCTATGAATACTATCGCAAGATAAACAAGGTGTGCGATACACTACGACTTACCTTTGATTGTCCCATTATTCCGCAAGGAGGATGGCATTTGTCCTATTTTGGGTCACCCTCGTTTGTCAAGCACAAGACGGAAACAACGCCTCATCAAGAGTTCAACAACCCCACGACTAGAGATTTATCCGTCATTGAATCTCGGATAAAAGAAGGAAAGGATGCGTATGACAGAGGAGTAGACCCTCTCCACATCCCTATCACTAAGAATGAATATTTACCATTCTCATTTGAAGTGTTTCTCATTAACTTTGCCACACCACATATCATTAACTAAATGAATTAGAACTTAAACGTGTTTTATATAGTATGTTGACGTTGGACCAAATTGTAGAGATGAATACCACTTCGGCTGGACAGCCGTGGAACAAGCTCAATAAGTCGTTGAAACTCAAACGACTTATGGATTTTGCGGACAAGTATAGTGAAACCGAAACCCTGGATGAACCCCGAAAACAACAACTCAAACAAATGTTGAAAGACAAGTTGGACAAGAAATGTTTACAGAAAATCAAAGACGTAGTCTACAATGCTACCGAAGAACGTATTGAAAAGATTCCGTCTCTCTACATGGTACACAACAAGTATACACTCCGGTCAGATTCCGTGTCGCCCCTCTCCTCCATGACCCCCAAGACGGTAAAGAAACCCGAGTCTAAGCCCTTAGCAGTTCCTTCTGCGTCGCCGTAATGCGCCGACAAGCTTCCGCACTCATACACAGTCCGCCTTCCATCCACTGTTGAAATTCGGATGAATAGGCATCACTACACAAGTAAAAGTTGGGAAGAGGTTCTTGAAAATACTCTGTTAGTTGTTCACTATTTGCGTTCTTGGTCCAGTAGGCAACTCCATAGTCCCAAAAGTGAACCTCGGTGGTCATGGGAGTCGGTAGCTCTAGGTTCAATGCTTCCTTGATAAAATATTTTAAAGCACGATTTACACCAGGTACTCCGTACGTGGCGTAAACTTGATTCCAAAAGAGAGCAAACTTGTGGTCTGAATAAGAGATTTGTAAACACGTGTCGTGGGGGATGATGATACGCAAAGGTGTTTTAGACGTATACTTGGGCATGTCCTTGAACCAAGGTTCCTTGAACGTACAAAAGATGCGACAAAGAGGACCATTGATAAGCTTGTTCAAATGATGTATACCGAGAGAGAATTTCTTCACGAGATTCTTTTCCAGTGTACAGATACACCACGGAGCATAATACACTTGATTCTGTGTCGCGATTCTATACCCTTTGTCCGTACGTTGGACAGAGCGAACATCCTGGTTGAGCTTGAGTATACAGGAAGGGTACAATTTTAACCGACGAACCAATTCTTCTATGACCTGAGACAGTCCATGTTCCAACCGAAAGAAGGGCTGGTTCATGTGTTGAAGAAGATGAATTGCATCTTTAGCATTCATGACGACAATTTCAGCATAGTATCCGATAGAGTCTTTTAGTTGTTGTACTTCTTCTTTGGAAAGGACAATCCGCATGTATTCTTCCATGGTATACTTGGTCAAGTCATGAGCATAATCCAATTTATTGTAGACTCCCAATTTCCATAAGAGAGACGAGAGAGGAGTATCAGGAGATTCGGCAATCTTCATGTTGTCGGGGATGGATACAACATCGGGAATCAAGTCCAGTTCTTGAAGGAGACGTGTCAAGGTTTTATGCTCTCGGTTGAAACGAGCCCCACCACATTCCACGTTGAGCCGTTTGTCAGTATAAATGCGTCCGCCCCAGCGGTCATTCTTTTCCAGAACGATGATTTTTTGGACGGGGTTTTCTTGAAGAAGTGTATACGCTGAATATAGTCCGGAAATACCTCCTCCGAGTATCATACCTTACGTTTAGATTTCTTTTGCCTTGTTCTCCGTTTCCTTTTGGAGCCTCTCCCAAACGAAACTCCGTGCGTGTACATGTATAGAAGAGCCGCACATGCCGCCGCAACCGTTAATCTCTTAAGAGCGGTAAGTTGGTTTTTTCTTCTTAAAAATATGTCATAGGGAGTCAAGTCCATGTCCACACCTTTGTACCGTATTTGTCTATATCCAATATAGACAAAGGATTCACAAAAACCCCATTTTTGAGGAGAAGGATATCGTCCCCAATATCCTATCTCCAACATTTTTAGTTTTACAGGATAGGAGCCATCGTTCCATGAATTTGAAACTCGTATAGTAGAGTCGTCCAATAATCCAAATAGCTTTGTTTTACTGTCATAATGAGAAATAACAAGAGCATGGCCTATGTGACTGTCCTTAGAATACGTATCAAGTCCTTGAGTTCCGACACGTACTGCAAAATATTCACCTTCATAATTCTTTATCACTTCTTCTCCAAATGCTCTAATACTTCCTAAGGAGGCAGGATGAGTTACGTTAAGACCTTTGACGTCTTTTTGAATATCGGAGTTTGACAAAAAATCCAAAATAGCCCTACAATGATGAGGGGAACCTTTTAATAATTGTTTTGGCATTTTTTTATCAAGTATATATTCTTTTACACGTTCCACAATTTCAGGAGTATGTAGCGCCAATGACGGACGTTCTTGTTTTTCTTCATAATAGTTTTCTATAATACAATAGACGTAATAAAACATACAAACTTTAATAAATTGATTATACTCGTTATCAACGTTAAATCTTGTAACCGGATCTGACCTAGGATCAGGACTAGGAGGAAGAGGTATATCTCCGGGTAACATATTGTAAAAATTTTCTCTTTCAGTAGTGGTTAAATACATAGACCAATGGCGACTTAATTTTAATAATAACTTAAAGACGTTATGATAAAAACATCTTGCTATCGTATGATATACACAAGTGGGTTCATCTCCTTGATCCGTAAATGTCATAGTTTCATGTGCGGATGTGTATGTTAGCCTTTTAGAACGCGACATATTATAACACTATAAATTCTATGACTTCATCAGGGTCGCAATCCGACGGAATTAATTGTTCCGTTTCCAATACTTTTTTGTATCCATAATTGGAACGGCGGTACAGTGCTTTGGAAACATTTGACTTATTTCGGCCACCATGTCGGTTTCAAGTGATACATTGGGAGAAGTCTGTATACATTGAATCAGTTCACTGGATACCAATGTTCTGTCAAAATGGTACATTCTCCTACGGCGGTATTCAATACATTCTATCAAAAAACACAATGATGTCCTGCATAGTGTACCTTCCTATAATTTCCATGAGGTGGTATCAATCCGCGGAACTGTTTTGATGAACCGTGTATACTCGCCTGCTTCCAGTGGTGTTCTAGTTGCATTGTTCGCCGCACACAACCCGTACGGGTGCGACGCAGGAACGTTGACAGGTTTTACATAGGTTCCCCGACACAGACCAAAGACCACTTGTCGTTGAGAGTAAGCCGACCACATAAAGTATACACGGATATTATATTGTAAAAATGATGTTATTCATTATACTTAGACCGGTCTTGTACTATATAGTATGGAAACGTACAAGGCGTTGATTGACACCGCTTTCTCAAATGCCGAACAGAATATCTCAAAGATTACATCTGAGATTATTGAGTTGGATGGGTTTTCTGGAACCAAGACACGACACTTTTATAATAATTTACTTGTTGACGGCGCAAGGTATTTAGAAATAGGGACATGGAAAGGTAGTTCTGTATGTTCTGCTATGTATGGCAACAAGGCAACTGTCGTATGTATAGACAACTGGAGTGAATTTGGAGGTCCTAAAGGTGAGTTTTTAGTTAATTTTGAAAAATTCAAAGGTGAAAACGACGCAACGTTTATTGAGAATGATTGTTACAAGGTAGACGTTTCCTTATTGCCAAAATTCAACATTTATATGTATGACGGAAATCATACGGATGAAAGCCATTACAAAGCATTATTACATTACTACAATTGTTTGGATGACGTATTTATTTTTATCGTAGATGATTGGAATTGGGAAGATGTTAGAAACGGAACACTTGCCTCAATTCAAACATTAAATTTGAAGGTGTTATATGAAAAAGAAATCCGATTAACGTTGGATAATTCCCATACGCCTCAGCCTGAAGCAAAAGACACTTGGTGGAATGGAATGTACGTAGCAATTTTACAAAAACAGCCTGTACCGGAAGTATAAACCTCATATAAAATTGAAATGATTTTTCCTACAATAAACATTTACAGTCCAATCATGCAACGCCAAATCGGAGAATCCCACTGGGTCAACACCGCCACATGGCTTCTGGAACGCCCCGACCTACCGTTTGCCGTTCTCGGCGGAGGGTACGAGGAGGACGAAGGAACTCAAGCGTGCCTGGACCGTGCTCTCCAAAGCACCTGGGCGTACATCCTGCATCGCGTTGGCGACTCCTTGGAAGCGACGACGTATTACCAAGGTAAGAAGGTAGAAGTTAGGAAAATGAATTGATTTGCGTCTGCTCTAAACAACGGGGGAAACCCCATTTTTTTAAAAAAAGATGTATCTACGATGTATCTACGATGTATCTACGATGTATCTGCGATGTGTATTGGGTCTTCAAATAGAGGTTCCATGTAGTTTCCAGGGGCAGGTATGCTCGCCCAATTCGCGTCGTGCCTTGTTGTTCATCCTTGTCCGACGAGAGCGATTGACGTCGCGCCGATGGAGCCAATACGTCTTGTTGGGCATGGCGTCGTGTTGTTCCTTGGTCTTGGTGCACGCACACGGCGGAAAATCACTTTCTATCAGCTCGGCAAAATTCAATCGTCCCGACCACAATTCGCCTTCAAAGTATTCGTCGGGAGAGACCCACCGAACCTCCGACGTGAGCTTTTTCCGAAGCGTGGTTTTCAAAGCAACTACACGGCGGTTATGCTTTGATTTTTCCAACAAGAGTTTGCGTTCAAACAACTCATGATGAATTTCACCGCGCGCCTTGTCCAGCAAAATTCGTGCACGAAGAGCCTCCATGTTTCACAAAAACTCTACCTATAAAAAAGTGTTTCAATTTTATAAAAATTGAACCTGATTCCCTAGGTAGAGAAATACACCCTTTCCACATGGCTTATACAACGACGTTCGGAGACGTAGCAGAGAATCACGCCAAGATGCAGAAGCTTGGCGTGATGCATGACCATGGATACACATGTATTCAATTGAAAGAGCTAGGTGCGTCTCTTACGGAACAAGGAGTTGTTACCGAATGGATAGACCTTACTCATGATGGCCACGAGGCTGGCGTGCTCGTCCTTCGGAAAGCCATTCAGCACATTTTGGGCGATACGGACGCTCTCAAGGCCGAACACGATGCTCTCGTTCCCGACAAACACGCCAAAATGCGAGGGCGTGTCGTCAACAAACACGCACGCTGGAACTTGTGCTTTGACGACCAAGACCAATCGGCCGATTTTGAAAATGGCAAAGGTACAGTCGTGTCCTGGGACCGTATTCCTCTCACGAATCGTCTACGACAGCAAGTTCAGGCCTGGACACAGGACACAGAGCTCAAAGGTGAATCTAACATTTATTATGACACGAGCAAGTGCGGCATTGGGTATCACGGCGACGGCGAACGAAAAAAGGTATTTGCGGCAAGGTTTGGTCATGCGGACAAGGTTCCGCTGTATTTTCAGTGGTTTCAGCGGTCACAACCCATCGGCGAACGAATTCTCATTCAGCTGAACGACGGGGACATGTACGCCATGAGTGAAAAGGCGGTCGGTTCTGATTGGCTGAAAAAGACCATTCCCACGCTACGCCACGCGGCTGGATGCGACAAGTATACAGTTTACAAAAGTAAACGTAAACCTACGACAGCATTGCCATAAATTCATTCATGTTCTTGGTTCCCATACTAGAATTACAATTTTGACAAATAGGACGCATGTTTTGGAGGTTCATCCCTCCCCCATTTTTTTCCGACACAACATGACCGCAATGAAAGGAGAGTTGTTGAATTTTGGTAGCTCGGCAACAAAAACACATTCCTGTCCCCTGGTCTTCTCCAATGTAAGTATACCAGACCTTCTTTTTGAGAGCTGCCGGAATGGTTTTCTTTTTGTATTTAGGAAGAGCTTCCTGGTACATTGCTATTATGTGAGGAAAAACTTCTACCCACCCGTCTTTTTGAAAATGTTCATTGTCCATCAAGGATTCTACCCATTCTATCTGACGTGTCAATTCATCCGCACTAAAGGATTGAATGGACACCCGAAACCGTTCTTGTTCTTCTATCAGTTTGGAGACGACCCATGTATACACTTCGGGAGACAGAGAAAGTTGTTTCATGTGATGGTAAGCGACGATGCGTTCCATGATACGATAGAGTGTATACCGATGAATGTTCAATTTTATAAAGCTCTATGTGTTTTCTTGATTCTTTTTCTCCTTCTCTTTTTCTTTTTTGTTTTTCCTGTAGATAAAAAATAACTGAGACGCTCTCCACAATGAAGGTGTTTTGTCGGAATAGGAAATACACTATCAAATCCGGTAAGACAGGTGCGACGCAAGAGGGTATATTTTAGATGCACATTCGGAAAAGCAAAGTATCCTTCGTGTCCGTGGTTGTATATATAGTATCCTCCATGATTGTATCCTTGAAGAAGCCGGTTTAATTTGTAAGCCAAAGGACCTAGTCTGGTAAATGGTTGCAATGCTACATGTTGATAATTGTTCATTTGTTCAATTGTATAAAAGTAGAAATCGGGAGACGCTAACACATAAGCATCGTTCGGTCCAACCGAAAACCCCATGCTATAATACTCTACAGGTAGATCATACTCTTTATTTCGGGTCTTTTTTATAATACGAGGTTTAACCATGGAATCTTTATTTTTGGGTCTATTTACAATTTTTTCGGCAAACGTAATATCTTCATACGCAATTCTTTTTAAGATGTCGGGTATTCGTTTGATAACTACTGTAAAATGTTGAACAGATTTATCGCCTTCTGTTGGAACTAAAAAAGTTTGATATTCATCCAGTTCAGTGAATTGGATAGGAAGTAAGGTAATGAAACCAGGTGGATAATAAAGCCCTTGCTTTATTATGGGAGGCATATTATAGTCTTCTAACATATGGTCTACGTGTTTATACCCCGAATCATAGACCGATAACAACATTAGTATAAGTGAACATTTTACAACAAGTAAAAAATCTGGTTGTCGTCGGTGGCTTGATGGTTCTCGTTTTACTTACGCGATGTAGTCCTCGTAGGCCTTGTAAGCCCGTTGCCGTGCGCCGTTCCAAATGTTCTTTGCATCACCTGATACGTCCTCAATCGCCATTTCCGCGTTGCGAACTGCCTCGACCGCTTCTTCGTAGTCGTGAACGGTCGCGACATCCATGGCCAAGGCAATGCCTACCTCCTCCATTTGCTTGTTCATCGCTTTCAGATGAGCGACAAGAGGTTCGTTGGCAACCATGATGGTATCAAACACGAGTTGTGCCGCAGCAAGCTCCGCGCAGGCGCGTTCGTAGAGGACAGCGGTGCGATTGGTCATTTTTCTTGGGTTCAACTGTTCCTAGATAGTGAAAATCGTTTCAATTTTATTTTATAAATGTTCTCTTATAAAATTATTTATATAAATACCATTACCAATATGA
>Ga0247722_10000606_pt1 | contig 21355 bp, 18 predicted proteins | sample MSEWelMarce3H_FC_FD_189094 | JGI IMG/M metagenome (GOLD analysis project Ga0247722, IMG submission 189094) | Subsurface sediment microbial communities from gas well in West Virginia, United States - MSEEL Well Study Marcellus 3H_FC | ecosystem: Environmental > Terrestrial > Deep subsurface >... | reverse complement strand
ACCTACGGTTTCCCCTATAACCCCATCCCTTTATAAAAATGGATTATATCCTTCACATTTAAAGGAGGGATCTTAAGGGAACCTTGGTTCCCTTAACGAAGTTGGAGAAAAGCGGCACGAACCGTTTTTTGTTTTTCTTCGTACTCTTTTTGCAACATGTAGTCTCGGTGCTGTTTGTTCATAATTATCTGTTCCTTTTCTTTCTGTTGTCTTTCTAAAAGAGTTGCCGACTCTGCTTTTGACAACGGCGCATTATCGCCACGTTCTCTCACGAATTGATCCACCGTTTTGTATTGCGGTCGATTGTTAAAGTCCGCTTCTGACACCGCAAACACAGTTTGGTCCTTATGAACCTTGCGCAAATCGTCGAACTTTAATTTACTAAAAACGTCGCATGCCACATATTCGTCGGTGGATTCGTCGTCGTCGAAATAACTCGTCCCCCCGCCACTCTGCATTTCTTGGACACCTTTATAAACCATTAATGCGGCTTGTTTCTGTTTAATTAAATCCAGTTCGGACCCCATGTTTTTGGGATTGACTTGCCTTTTACTAAAATCATCCATGACGGGTTCGTCACGCCGGAACCACTCGTATCTCGAATTATCCGTTTTTTTGGTCATATTTTGGTCATACAATTCGTTAAATTTGGTATTTGAAACTTTTTTAGAAACATCCGTACCCAAATCGGTTTCGTTGTTGCCGATTGTTCCATGTTGTTCCACATTTGGAGTATATTTTTTTGGCGCTCCTTTGGAATCATTTATTTTTGATTTTTGCTTGTATATGTTCAATATAATTTCATACGCTTGTTTGTAAAAATGAAAATAGTTCGCAGGAAGACGTGATTTATCCGGATGAATCATCAGGACTTTCTTTTTTGCACTGTGCATGGAGTCTTCTGTTAAGTCGTAGTTCAAATTGAAAAGACCAAAGATTTCTTCTAAAGAATATGTATTTATATCAAGATTGTGTAAAGATGCCATTTATTATATTTATAGTATTTTATTTAAACATTTTAACGTTTCATTTACGACGATATCACAGTAAATAAATTATTTGTAAAAAATGCAAGTTCGATGGAATCTTCATGAACTTTGTGAAAAATAGTTATATACTTACAGAGAAAGGGCAGTATTTTGTATTTTTCGGCTTCTTTTATTTTCATGGTGTTTTTGATATATGTGAAAAAATAATCAAGGATGTCGATGACTGAATATCCGTGTTCATAGATTTCATATAATATTTGGATTGCTCCATTTAAATCCCGCCCTTTCAATCGGTCGATGTAGTTATCAAATTGCTGGTAGGATATGTTCGAACACAGTTTGCATACTAATTCCGCATTCACGGGTTGTTTCAGTATGTATATTTTTTCTAAATGGTTGATTAAAATGCGAATGGAGTTGTTGCTGATATTTAATAAAATTTTTTTAGCATCTTCATCAATGGTTAAATGCTCATTTTCAATGATTTTGTTCATGGTGGTTTCTAAGTTGGCAGCAGTGGTTTTGTTGATTTTCAATATATGCAACCGGGACTGCAAACTTTCATTCACTTTTTGAATATTGGTGCATACGGATATGAAATGAATATTTTTAGAGTATTTGTCAATGTAGTTGCGAAAAACTTGTTGGCTCTGTTCGTTTATAATATCAATATCATCTACGACAATTATTTTTTTTTTCCCCGGAATATTTGATTTTGATTGGCAAAATGTTTTCATTTCGGTTCTGAAAAATTGGATGCCTTGCTCTTTCAAATTATTAATAAACATGATATTGTGTTCTGGAAAAATTGCGGTTTTATTCATTCCATAATATTCGCGAATAATTGCATAAATCAACGACGTTTTTCCAGAACAAGAATTTCCAACAATCAATAAATTTAAATCATCTAATTCTTGTAAAGTATTCAATACCAATAAATGGGATGGTTCAAAATAAAAATCTTGAATAAAATAAGGTTTATATTTTAATATGAAAGTATCTGGATCCATTTAAATAAAATAGGAAACAATGTTTTATATGCATTTTTTTTATTTGTAAAAAAATTTATATGCATTTTTTTTGTATGCATTTTTTTATTATTTGTAAAAAAATTTATATAAAACAATTGTAAAATTACTTATATAATATGCCAAACCATTATGAAACGTTGGGGATTCCCAAAACGGCAACGGAAAAAGAAATCAAACAGGCATTTCGTGCCTTGTCTATGAAATTTCATCCAGACAAAGTAAAAACAAAATCGCAAGAAGAACAAAACGAAGCCAATCAGAAAATGCAAGAAATTAATTCTGCCAACGAAGTTTTAAGCGACCCTCAGCAAAGAGAAATCTATGACATGGAAGCAAATGGAAACCCTTTTATCAACCACCCGTTCGGCAATCCGTTTGCCAGCCCGTTTGCTGGCAATCAAAACATGCATTTTGCCCCCGGAGTGAATATTTTAGAAATGCTTTTTGGACAAGGAGGCGCAGAAATGCATGGAATGCATGGAATACCCGGAATGCCCGGAATGTTTTTTCAAAGACATATTCAAAAACCAGAACCCATTGTTAAGGTGATTCACATCACTTTAAAACAAGCATATACCGGAACATCCGTTCAAGTTGATTTTGAAAGGTGGATTCAAGAAGAAGAATTAAAAATCAATGAAAACGAGACGATTCATATTAATATTCCACAAGGAATTGATGACAATGAAACGATTTTAATACAGGGTAGCGGAAATATTATTAACATGGGTGGTAAATCCCTGAAGGGCGACGTGCATATTCAAATTCACGTTTCCAACGACACCGAATTCAAAAGGAACAAAAACGATTTGTTTTACAAAAAAACAATTACGTTGAAAGAAGCGTTATGTGGATTCAAATTCAAACTGGATCATTTGAACGGGAACCAGCTTGGATTGAATGTAAATATTGTATTATTCACGGGCGCAAAACAAGTTTTTAAAAATTTGGGAATGGTGAGAGAAGGAATTACCGGAAATTTAGTTTTGGATTTTGAAGTTAAGTTTCCAGAAACATTAACCCCTGAACAAAAAGATGCGATATCCAATATTTTATAAAATTGAACTCTTTTTTATACTAGTTATTCCTGTATAAAAATTATTATTTCTTATAAAATGGATATTATTAAATCTACGCTAAAAACGATATTATCGCCTACCGGAATTGTCATGTGGATATTGTTGCATTTTGCAACGCCGCATATGTACATTTACTTCTGCACACCCGCAACTTTTATGGGGTTTGTGGCGTCGCCTTTCATTGCAACCGCTCCGCATTGCATTGCACTTCGATGGTGCATATACAACAGTGGAAATGTGATTTCAACCATGTGGATGCTTATTGGTGCATGGTGTGTTCGCAAATTGTTGAATCAAAATGAAAATAAATAAAATTTTGAAAAAATTGTTAAATGAATTGTTGAAAATAAATAAATAAATAAATAAATAAAAATAAATAAATAAAAATAAATAATAAATAAAAATAAATAAATAAAAATAAATAAATAAAAATAAATAATAAATAAAAAAAAGAAAACAATTTGTTTTTTTTATTTCCTGGATTTCCTGGATTTCTTGGATCTCTTAGATTTCTTGGATTTCCTTGATTTTACACGTCTTCCGCCCATTCCCATCATTTTGTTCGATTCCATCTGATCCATTCCGGTTGCAGTACCTGCAGACGGTAGTTCATAAATTTCAAAATCCGCGGCATCAGTTAATATATATGTATCACTTTTTTCCGCAGGTTCTACCTTCATGTTAATGATACCCCCCTCAGCACACTTAAAATTTATATTCTTAGGACTAAGTGCGCATTCACAACCTAAATAAACTTTTTCATTTGATTTTCCTTTGCCAGCAATTACGTTGTATCTTTTGTCCTTGTGGAATGTTTCTGAGAGTTTTGTACTCGTTAATGGTATAGTTAAATCAATTTTCATATCTGCCATTATATATAAATTGTATATATAAAATTCCGAATTCAAATATTCCTAAATTCAAAAATCACATGTCAATTCAAAAACATTTCCCGCAACTTCTTTATTTGCCATCGCATATTCTGAAACCGTGCGTTCAAAAAAATTGGACTTGCTTTCCAAACTAATCAGTTCCATAAAATCAAAAGGGTTTGAACTGTTGTACAATTTTTCAATTCCAAGTTGCAGACAAAGACGGTCGCCCACAAATTCAATGTATTGGGACATCAATTTCCCATTCATTCCAATCAACCGGCACGGCAACGATTCCGTAATAAATTCCTTTTCAATCTCCACCGCCTCCCTCACAATCTCCGCAATCTTGGATTTATCTATTTTTTCATATAATTTTGTATAAAGAAGAATCGCAAATTCGCTGTGGAGCGCCTCATCTCTGCTAATAAATTCATTCGAAAGAGTCAATCCCGGCATGAGACCACGTTTCTTAATCCAGTAAATTGCGGCAAAACTGCTGCTAAAGAAAATACCTTCGACGCAAGCAAACGCGACCAGACGTGTTGGAAACGTTTCGTTGCTTGCTTCGTATCCAATCCACCGTCTCGCCCAGTTCGCTTTCTTTGCAATGGACGGGCACGTCTCGATCGCATTGAACAACTTGTGTTTTTGCGCCTTATCTTTGATATAGGTTTCAATGAGCACACTGTACATCTCGGAATGAATATTTTCCATTGCAATCTGGAACCCATAGAAAGCACGGGCTTCCGAAAGTTGGACATCCGCCATAAACCGCGTTGCCAAGTTCTCCATGACAATTCCGTCACTGGCCGCAAAAAATGCTAGAACCATGGAGATGAAATGTTGCTCATCCTGCGAAAGCTTCGCCCAATCGCCTAAATCTTTGGACAAATCAATTTCCTCAACACGCCAAAAACAATCGACCTGTTTCTTGTACATCTTCCAGATGTCTTCGTCTTGAATTGGAAACATCACGTAGCGAGAGGTGTCTTCTTTCAAAAGGGGGTCCGTCATTTTCTAATAATATACAATGGTAGATTTTATATTATTTGGATATAAACAAGAATATTATTTCTATATTATATAATGGCTACCGTCATAGATATTACGGGCAAAACATACACTATAAATCCCCAAAAAAAAACAATAATATCTATTGTAAATAACGTTAGTATCAAAGAAATTCTTACAATTAAGTCAAACATATTGGATGTTGTAATTGAAGACAATCCAAATTTAGAGACAATCCGTATGAATAATTCTGTTTTGCGAACATTGCGCATTACCGGCAATCCAATACTAAAATTTGTGCAAGCGATTCCAATTACTAACTTGGTTATAATAAAAGACAATCCCTTATTGGATTATGATGAACTGTTTTTGCAATTTTCGGAATTTCCAATTGTGAAAATATATATTCCAAATATTGAAATAACTAAACCTGAAACAAAATGCCACAAATCTCTCAACATAAAAGATATTGAATTTGAAAACAACTCGGAGACTCGCAAAAAATCTCCAGATTTTTTGAATACAGAAAATCAATTCATAATTCACAATGAATATTATGATGGTCGGGCATATCCAATAATTACAATACCGAAGGGTATGCTTTTATACACATATACAAATATTGAGCGCGGGATTGATTTGTTTGCAAATATTTACAATACAAACAATTATGATAATTACGAAAATGAAATTAAATTTTTTTATTCAGTTCCGTATGGAGCAAAACTCGGAACTGATGGAAAATATAACCATTGCAACATTGTTGTTTTGACTGCGGATGTTCGGTTGTTATGTTTATTATCACCAGCACCACAAAATATGGAAACAATGATGTTTCCAAGTAAAAACGGTGTTATTGATAAAACCGGTAAGCCGTGTGTTTTGTATAGCAGTGATATAACACATCCATGTGAATTATATGACCATGATTTATGTTTACAAAAAAATTTCAGAATGGTTATGAATCTGCAAGGTTATATAAATATTGATATTGAGGATAGTATGTCAAATGGAGATGCATGGAAAAACGTGTATGGAAATGCAAAATATGTTGATATTATTAAAGAATATTTACAAGGGTCTTGTATATCAAGTACAAGAATTAGTGAATCTAATTATAAATATATAAATAACATTTATTCTTTGCGTACTTTATTTGGATTACCCCAGATAGCATTATGTCCTTTGAAAAATCATTTATTTGATGAACCACATAAATATATTTATGAAAAATTTCTTCCAAAAAACTTGAAACGAAAAGCATTTATGGAAAAATTTATATTTAAAAATTTTAATTATTATATGGTGGATTCTTGTCCAATTGAAGAAATTGAAGAAACACTTGATATACTCAAAAACGACATTGTCCAAAATCGCCAGTATCATTTATTTTATTTGTTGAATACCTACAAAGACCCTGGTTTTATACATTGGAAGAATGTAGGTCCCATTACTACAGAAGATATTGATTATTTATTTACTTATAATAATAACACGGTTGGATCTGCATTTGAGACTGTATCATTTGGTTCTTTATCCGGTGGTAAAACGTGTAAAATAAGAAAACGTAAAACTACTACACAAAAACGTATAAAAAACAAAGATACAACACAATTTGTATTTACACGAACTAGTTTTGGTATGCCAATTATGTATAGGAGACCAAGGAACGACGCTCATTAAAGGGTACCTTAACTGTAGGTTTCCCTTACTTACGTTCCCTTTATAAAAATCAAATAATTTCTTATTTTAAATCAACAATGATTAAATCCAGCATTGATACATCCGAAATCGATGCAAAAACATTTCACAGAATGCTTTTTATTTTCAATTGTGTAGAGAAAGGGTGGAATGTGAAGAAACGCGATGGCAAATACATTTTCCAAAAATCGCATGATGGGAAGAGAGAAGTTTTCATGGAAGACTATTTAGAAAAATTCATTGCTGAAAACTCCTCTTTATAAAAGAAACCTACAGTCTTCGGGCATTTTGTTTTATATCCATTTTTTTATTTGTTTTTCCTTGTCCCCATATTTTTATATGGGGACAATAATTATTTATAACCTTATATAAATGCCTTTTATCAATTCTTATAGCAAAGCAATGAGCATTTTGTCCGAAATTGGTAAAGGAACCTGCAAAGACCGATGCAAAAGTGTTTGGATCCGCAATTTCAAATATGCATTGAAAACCAAGACAAATCCTTTGAAATTGACTTCAGAGACCCGGCGCAAATTGACCCAGAAAATAGAGTTGGTTTCCAGTGTAAATAAATTTAGCAAAACACTGAAAAAATACAAAATGCGAAAATCGCCGCCTTACCCCGCAAACCAAAATTGTGGTAAAAAAATGAAAGGCAACGACGGCAATATGTACGAATCTGTGCCAAATAAAAACGGGATTTGTTCTTGGAAACCAATTATGGAGTAACCAATCTCTCAAACTGTTTTGAAATCTCCTTTTCCAATTCAGGCAACCGAGTGTATAACATCGGGTTCTTGCCGTTCTCATATTTATTGGGGTTAAACTTAATAACTATGTCTTGATAAGAAACCTCTTGATAAGAAACCCCATAATTTACGGTAAGCATGAATCCATTGATTTGGATTTGGCTGGATCCATTTTTATGGACAAACCCATCAAACTTGGAATCGATGAATTTTTGGATGATGGTCTCCTTCGATTTATACACAGTTTGGAGAGAAAGCGGGTCCAATGGGAATGTTTTTATGTAACAATGGGTGCAATACCCTTTGTACCTCCGTAACACATTCTTGCTCGAACATTGTGTGCATCCCTTAACCGCTGAATCGGTTGGTAACCCCGGTTCCAAAGTCCTTACATTTTTTGAATCGGGTTCTCTGTGCATCGAACAAAAAAGAGGTTTTCCAAAACAACATCCATAAACGGCTGGGTTCCGACAAGTATCTTTTTTGCAAATGACCGGCATATAAAAAGGATCCATAAAATTTATCCCCTAAATGTCGCACCAAGGGTGAAACTGGAAAACGGTCTGCCTACACAAGTACAATGTTTTTTACCAGTTTAACCCCTATGTTCGTGTAAGGGAAGGATTTGTTCAAAACCGTCGGTTTCCTTTGAATGTAGAGAAAATGGGCTAAAAATGGGTTTATACGCTTAGATTTAGGAGAAATTATGTTTTTAAATTATATAAAAAAGATGGGAGGAGCCTTAATGCAATTAGTCGCCTACGGCGCACAAGATGTTTTCCTTACTGGAAACCCCGAGATTACTTTCTGGAAGGTGTCGTACAGACGCCACACCAACTTCGCGATGGAGTCCATCGAGCAAACTTTCAACGGTCAGGCCGATTTCGGTCGCCGTGTGAGTTGCACCATCTCCAGAAACGGAGATCTTGCCTACCGCACCTATGTCCAGGTTACTCTCCCCGAGATTAACCAGTCCATGAAGGGCACCAGTGGCGATGTCTATGCCCGTTGGCTAGACTACCCCGGTGAGCAGCTCATTGCTCAGGTTGAGGTTGAGATTGGAGGCCAGAGAATTGACCGCCAATATGGTGACTGGATGCACATCTGGAACCAGCTCACCTTGTCTGCTGAGCAGCAGGCTGGTTACTACAAGATGATTGGCCACACCACTCAGCTTACCTACATCACCGACCCCGCTTTCGCCGACATCAACGGTCCTTGCGCTTCCACTGGAGGCCCCGGCCAGGTTTGTGCTCCCAGAAAGGCTCTCCCTGAGACCACCTTGTACATTCCCCTCCTCTTCTGGTTTTGCAGAAACCCCGGTCTTGCTCTTCCCCTCGTTGCTCTCCAGTACCACGAGGTCAAGATCAACATCGATTTCAGACCCATTGGTGAGTGCTTGTGGGCGGTCAAGGATTTGACTTCCATCTCTTCCTCTTCTTCCCAGGCTGTTACCTCTGCTTACCAGCAGTCCCTTGTTGCCGCTTCTATCTACGTTGATTTCATCTTCTTGGATACCGATGAGCGCAGAAAGATGGCCCAGAACCCCCACGAGTACCTCATTGAGCAGCTCCAATACACCGGCGACGAGTCGGTTGGTTCTTCCAGTAATAAGATCAAGATCAACTTCAACCATCCTTGCAAGGAGCTCATCTGGGTTGTCCAGCCTGATGCCAACGTTGATTATTGCGCTTCCCTCGAGGGCAACAGTACCTTGTTCAAGGTCCTCGGCGCCCAGCCCTTCAACTACACCGATGCCATTGATGCTCTCCCTCCCTCGATCCACGTCTTCGGAGGCCCCACTGAGACCTCTGGTGCCAACGCCTTCATCTCTGGAGGTGTCTTCCAGATGGCCGGTGCCACCGATGCCGTCTCTGGCGGTGCGATGAACAGCAACCAGGACTGGCACGCCACTTCCGGTGTCTTCAACCAGGACGGCTCTGCCCCCAACGGCTCTGCCCTCTCTGATGCCGGCACCTTCGTTCTTTCTGAGACTGCCCTCCACTTGCACTGCTGGGGTGAGAACCCCGTCGTCACCGCTAAGCTCCAGCTTAACGGACAAGACCGTATCTCCGAGAGAGAGGGTTCTTACTTCGACGTTGTTCAGCCCTTCCAGCACCACACTCGTGCCCCGGATACCGGCATCAACGTGTATTCTTTCGCTTTGAGGCCTGAGGAGCACCAGCCCAGCGGGAGTTGCAACTTCTCCAGAATCGATAACGCCACTCTCCAGTTGGTGCTGTCATCTGGAACCGTTGCTGGTACCGCGACTGCCAAGGTCAGAGTATATGCTTACTCTTACAACGTACTAAGGGTGATGGCGGGCATGTGCGGTGTAGCATATTCGTGAATTGGTTTTGCAATAACCTATAATGCGAATAAATGTGTATCCAAAAGATATGCAAGTCTTGATAAAACAAGGCAACATCTCCAAATTGCGGGAAACCCCTCAAGGTATAAAATACTAAGCTGTATAAGAAATTATATAGTGGCTTATGATAACAACATAAGGTATAGTAAAAAGTTTTATATTATAGGGCAATCCGCAGCCAGTCTTCTAAGTCCGATATGATAGGATATGAAGGCGGTTCAACGACTAAATGCTGATGGGCGCGAGAGAACTAATCATTCTCAACGAACGCTTAAGATATAGTCTATTCCCACCCGAGAGGGTGTTGTGCCCATTCAAAAAGCACAAGGTTTAGATAAGAGGAAATGCTTATTTGTTAGAAACCGGTATAAAAGCTTAAAGCTATTGCACAACACCATAATATGGTATTGATTATTTGATAAAAAACATTTTTTTATCAAAAGATTTATTTATTTTTTACCAGTTGTTCTACACGCATTTTTTTGTATTCTTCGTCTGCGTATTTTTCTCTCGTGGTTTGCCGTTTTGTTTGTCGCTGTTGGTCTTGGTATTCTTTTACTTCATTTTTTGTCATTTTATTTGCCACAGGTTTTATTGCATTTGAAACGTAAACACTAGGTTTGACCATCTCTATTTTTGAAGAATGTGTAAATATTTTCTTCAATTGTTCAAGAAAATCATTATATTCCATATCTTTTTTCATAAAATTACATTCGCCACAGCAAGAGTTCGCATTTTCAACTGTGTATCCAATATCATTGTCAAATCTATCAACTCCATTTGTGTGTATTTCATCCGATTTCTTGCCACAAATATAACAGTTTTCCTGAATTAAATTATCAAACTGTTCTTGGGATAAATCAAATGAATAATTTCGTCTGATTGCACTGGTTTTATAATTTGAGTATGATGCTTTTCCGTGATTTGCAAATGCGGTTGGATAATAATTTCCATTTTTTATCATACTATTTTGGGTTAATATATGTTCAACCCTTTGTAAGAATGTTATATTATCAACAGAGCCCTTCAGATAATTGCATACTTTACAACAACTAACACAGTTTTCATATACATATCCTTGTGTTTGGTCCATTCTATCAATTCCATTAAATCCTTTTTCTTGGATTATACCACAATAATAACAAGGTGTTTTAACAATTCCTTCAAATTGTTCCAAAGACAATTCAAATTTTAATCTGTATTTATTAGATTTATATTGATAATTGTGATAGTGTGCGTTAATATCTTTTAAACGTGCATGATTGGCTTCTTCCACCTTTTCCGGATTATTATCACGCCACTTAGACATTGTTTCTGCATTTCTCTTCAAATACTCTTCTTGGTTTTCATTGTGTTGCCTGTCTCTGTAATTTAATGTTTTCAATACAACTTTTTCGGGATTCGCATCTTCCCACTCTTTTTTCGTAGCCTTTCTCTCCGGTTTTTGCGATGCAATCCGTTGAATTTCATTCACATGTTCTTTGTCTCTCTTCTCATTTTGTTTTTTGAATTCTTCTCTGCACTGCGAACAAGTTTTTGTTTCTGAATACTCATTAACCGGTTTAAATTTACAACAAACCGTACACTGTTTCTTTCCATCAACAATTTCTCCAGTAACAGCAGCCCGTTTTGCATTATCTCTTTCTCTCTCCTTCTCCAAACAATCTGGACAACTTTTGAAGGCATAATCTGACCCAAGTTTTGCACGACACCCTTTCAAGTACTTTGCACACGGTTTCATTCCTTCAGCCAAACATTCATCCACAAACAAACAGAGCTGATGCTTGCCACAATAATCATTTTCATCCGATTTTTTGAAAGTGCAACCGTCGGATTTGCACAAAACCACATCATTTTTTGCTTTTGCGCGGTTTTCCACGCCTCTTTCTCCACACGTCAAACATTGAATTTTTCCGGAAGGCAAATCCTTCCATTTGTTGCACCCTTTACAGAATTGTATTGTATCTATCATTTCACTTGTATATTCATTCATATACATGTGGTTCTTGCAAAATGGTGAGCCATAATTTCGACATTGTTTGTTGTTCCTGTCTTTTCCCAAACACTTCATCCAAATATACTGATTTGTTTGTTGCAATATAAGTTTTCAATTTTATAATTATATGAAAAATAAAGAACAATATTTATTGGAACAAAAGCGATAATTTCTAGAATCGGATTCGGTTTATTAAGAAATTATCGCCTTTGTTACAACAAAAGCGATAATTTCTAGAATCGGATTCGGTTTATAAAATCTAAACCGATGAATATACTTAAAGATAATATTCATTAAATATTATATTATGAGTAAACAAATAGACTTTGTAAATTTAATTGAGAAAAATCCACTTATCAGATTAACAGGAAATTATCAATCTATAATGATTGATAAAATCAAAGACAATTTTAACACGTATGAACAACAAATGTTTATTTCAAGTTTTTATTGTTATTTAAATTATGATAGTAAATCAGATTTTATCATTGACTTAGATAATATATGGGAATGGATTGGGTTTTCTCAAAAAGTTAATGCAAAAATTTTGTTAGAAAAAAACTTTATAGTAAATATTGATTATCAAAAATCACAAATATTAAAACAAACAAATGTAAAAGGTGGACAAAACAAAGAAGTATTTTTATTAAATATTGAAACTTTTAAACGATTTTGTTTAAAAGCTGGCACAAAAAAAGCGGATGAGATACATGAATACTACATAAAAATGGAAAAAGTTTTACAAGATGTTTTACTTGAAGAATGTAATATTTTGACTGAACAAATAAAACAAATAAAACTGGATAATGCAACCAAAGATATACAATTAATAAAAAAAGAAGCTGAATATCAAATCAAACTCAAGAAACAAAAGGAGCTTGAAAAGGAAAAAGTCTTATTAAACCAGTTTTCAATGCATATTCCAATTGTCTACATAGTCCGCGTAAAAACATGTGAAACTGGCGAATACATTGTGAAGATTGGTGAAAGTCGCAGAGGCGTGGTCGGAAGATATAATGAACATAAGACTAAATATCCCGAGTGTGTCTTGCTAGATGTATTTGTGGTTCAACAAAGCAAAGATTTTGAATCGTATATTCATAACCATCCAAAAATAAGATGCAACCAAGTAAAGGATATGGAGAAACACGAGAATGAACACGAATTATTTTTGGTCGGCAAAAACTTGACATACCAAATATTAATCGATACAATTAATTCGCAAATAGACAATTACCAAGAATATGGAACAAAGAAAATAGAGCTGGAAATTGAAAAACTCAAAGTAATTGCTATGAATCACGAGAGCCCAGCAATTGTAGAACTTATTGAGTCAAACAAGCGAATAGAAGAATCCAATAAACAGTTGCACACACGAATTAATAAACTGGAATCCATGATAGAGAAATTGCTTGAAACAAAAGTGGTAAAAATTCAAACTGGGTTCCAAGAACCATTGCCAACATTGGGTCCGCGCGTTCAAAAAATCAATCCAGACACAATGCAACTCATCAAAGTATATGAATCAGCAACTCAAGTAATGAATGAGGACCGAACCATTAAACGACCAAGCTTGTCAAAAGCAGTTTTGGAAAACATAATTTACAATGGATTTAGATGGATGTTTGTGGAACGTGATATGGATTCAACCGTCCTCCACAACTTGCAACCAACGCGCCCCACCATTGCAAAAAATATGGATTATGTTGCTAAAATGAATCCCGACCAAACCGAGATTCTGAATGTATATTTGGACCGAAAAACTGCGGCGTTAATGAATGGATATTCAATGAGTGGTTTGGATAATGCCGTGAAAAAAGGAACGCAGACACAGGGCTTTTATTATAAATTATACGGCGAGTGTGATGAGAATGTTGTACAAATTTTTACAGAAAAATATGGAAAAGATGTATTATTGTATAAAGATGGACTCGGAATGTATAACGAAAAGTGTGAATTAGTTAAAGAGTACAAATGCAAATACGATTGCATAAAACTTGAGAGAATGAGCGACAAAACTCTTGCAAAGGCGATGGCCGAAGATAAAGCATATAATGGATATAAGTACAGAGAACTCCCTTCTCGATTAAGTTGCTACTAACAAACTTTTGGAAAAACGAATGTCATTTGACTCGTATTTTGATATCCAATGCACGAGTATATCATCAAATCAACATCTTTTGCATTTTGGAACAAGACTTGCGAAACTTGGGTTGCATAATTTATAATATATTCAATATGATAGCTGGATTGTGCATCTGTTGGATGGTTTAGTTTGGTGACATTTCCATTGTAGCACAAATAAAACCCTAGATAATCCTTTTTCTCTTGAACAATATCACTGTGTCCAAATTCAAAGAACAAGTCTTCTGTCATAATTGTATTATTATTAGATGGTATGCATTCAAGTGTTGCATCATAATGTCCAGCACATACTAACTCTTGTATTGGTCGCCCATAGGGGCTAATATCACAAAGAATATGCCCTTTTTGTGCGAAAAAACAGAGACGTCGCATCGCAAAATTTCGCATTTTCTCTTCAGGACCTAATGAAAATCCATGAGACACAACGATAATGGCGGGTCTATCGCGCAACGATGGAATTGCAAAATTATCAATTGCATGCCGGCCTAGCTTTTCAAAAAACAGATTTGCCTGCTCACTATTAATTGTTTTAAATATACCTTGAATATCTTCTCTTGAACAAGGTTGTTTTTGTATTTTCATCACTTTGCATATGGCTGCGCCAACTATATTTTCGTCAATTCGGTTTAATTCCACAATAATCCAATTTAAAACACGTGTGTCATTTTGTATTAATAATGCACTCACAATATCAGGTTCAAATAAAACACGAACTATATATATTGGGTCAAATTTGTATAAAAGTAATTCCATCAATGACAAGCAGGAATTTGCAGTTGCATAATAAAATATTTTGGCCATAGTTTCATACTGACAATTACGGGTGAGTTGTGTTAAAATATTGGTATCTGAATAAATCAGTAAAATATTTGAAATAATTATATTTTTGTTTTTTACATTGGTTGTATTCATATCAAACATACATTTTATCAAAGTTGGCACAACACCACCCTCATACCAGTTGTACAATACATTATGTTGAATCACAGAATCATTTTCATTTAATAACTGTTTAACCATTGCACTAATTATTCCAATGTGTTCTGAACGTAGTACATACGCTTCTAACAAAGAGTTGTTATACTTTTTATTGTAAAGAACCTTATATGGATATTTTACACGTCGGCTTAAATCAAATGTATAATTTGTAAAAAGGTTGTAAATTTCTTCATTTGCATTGCAAATAAGTGCCCATTCGCTAATGGTATATTCTTCTTTTGCATTATCAAATATAAATGTTTTCTTTAATGGGTCAGATTGACTGTCAAGAAAAGTTTCAAATTCATTAATATCAATTGCGACTCGGTGTTTCATCAAATGTGCATATTCATGATATTTTGTGGGGAATCCTCCTCGCATTCGTCGTGTTTTTCTTGCCATATATATATTGGGTTTAGTCCCTTTATTTTTTTTTGAAATTATGACATTATAATTTCAAATGAAGGAGGGTTCAAAGAGTGCTCTGCACGTATTTCCCTTTAAATAAAGGGAAGAGTCTAAGACATAAGCTCCCTTTTAAAGGGAAGGTTCAAAAGGAAACCTACGGTTTCCTTTAAAATTCCGGATTGTCCGTAAAAACCGGCGCAACCGCGGGCAAATGCGTTTGTTCGGTCATTGCACTAAAGAACCCGTTCATCGATTTGTTCATCGAAAACACCGTAAGCGTAGAAACCCCCACTGAAAAAGCAACCATGGTCGCATCGCGAATGAGTTCTTTCAAAGGTCGCATCTCTTTATCGACATATTTCATCTCTACGATTTTTGCTAAAATAAAGAGAACCGTGGTAATTACAATGATGGCAACAATGGCTTCCATTTCTATATATTGAACCTTTTTCAAAAAGGGTCTTTTTAACCGCGGTAATGATTTTATTTCATAAATAAAAATATAATATAAAGCTTTGAATATATAATTACAAAATGGCAGAAATTATTTTTAGTTGCAGACTTTGTAAAAATAATCAGTTAAAAGATGTCATTGATTTGGGCGAGCAATACATCACATCACGATTTCCCGTCTATAACGACTGGACTACCCCCAAGACGCGCATAACCCTTTGTTTATGTCCATCCTGCGAACTTCTCCAGCTAAAACAAACTACAAACCAGTGCGAATTGTACGAGCACGAATACGGATATATGTCTGGCATCAGCAACACAATGCGCGCTCATTTGAAACAGTATCAAGAAGAGATTGTTTCATTCATTCCCAATTTAAGCCCAGGCGACACCGTCATTGATATTGGAAGCAACGACTCCACAATGTTGCAATTGTATCCGTCCAATCTACGCAGAATTGGCGTCGATCCCACCGGAAAACAATTCGCCCACCATTATGGCGAGGTCGAGCTTTTGCCCACCTATTTTACCCGAGAAAATGTAGTTGAAAAATTTGGCAACATTCGGTGCAAGGCAATTTCGTCCATTTCGATGTTCTACGATTTACCCGACCCGGTTCAGTTTGCCAAAGACATCCATTCTTTGTTGGAGGAGAACGGTATCTGGACCTGCGAGCAAAGTTATATGCCCACCATGTTGGAGCGCAACAGTATCGACACCATATGTCACGAGCATTTAGAGTATTATGCACTAAAACAGGTGTATCAGATCGCAACGGAAGCAGGGTTCAAGATTTTCAATGTTTCGTTCAATGAATGCAATGGCGGCAGTTTTCGCGTTTATTTTGCCAAGATGGAATCGACCCAATTTTCAGAATGCACAAAGACCATTGCGCAGATTTTCGAAAAAGAACGTTCTTTGCAATTGGGAAATCCCGAGACTTATTCAAACTTTATCAAGGCGTGTCATGCCCAAGTAGATAAGCTGAAGACCGCAATTAACGCAATCAATTCAGACGGAGATAAAACGTACATTTATGGCGCATCCACCAAAGGCAATTGCCTGCTCCAGTTTGCCAACATTACGGAATCGCTGGTTCCATTTGCAGTGGAGCGCAACTTGAACAAAGTGGGAAAAATGACAAACACCGGCATTCCAATCATTAGCGAGGAAACAATGCGACAAAATCCACCCAAGTATTTATTGGTTTTGCCGTGGCATTTCCGTGATGAGATTGTCAAGCGCGAAGACGAGTATCTGGAGGCAGGCGGTCAGCTGATTTTCCCTTTCCCCAAATTCGAAATTTACAGCAAAAAGAAGAAGGTGTTGATTACGGGGAACACGGGGTTCATTGGTTCCGTGCTATCTGCGCAACTATATGGCGAATACAGCTTGTATGGAATCAATCACTCCGATAAAAAACAGAATGGCGTGACCCAATTCCACACGGATATTAACCACGGTTTTATGCTGAATCACATTTTTGAAATTGTGAAACCGGATTTTGTCGTGCATTTGGCAGGAATATCGAGTTCGCAGTATGCCAAGGAAAACTGTTTGGAGACGCTCATTGCGAATGGAATGACGACCGCGGTGATTTGTGAAATCATTGAGCGCCAACAGTTGAAAACAAAGCTAATCAATGCATCCAGCAGTGAAATATACAAGGGTCATGGGACGTATGTTGTTGGCGAGAACGATACGCATATGAACCACCTGCATCCGTATTCCATTGCAAAAACACTTGCACACAATGTGGTAAAAATGTATCGCCAAAACGGATTTCAATTCTCGAACGCGGTCATTTTCACGACGGAGGGCAAAGACAAGGGAGCAAAGTTTTTACTCAACAAAGTGGCGGAACATGCGTCGAATGGATCAACTCCAATCCAATTAGGAAATTTGGACTCGTCCAGAGACATTTTACACGTGAGCGACGTAGCAAATGCACTGGTTCATATTATGAAACAAGGACATGCCGACGATTATCTGGTATGCAGGAACGAGAATGTGGGAATTCAAGATTTGGTAGAAAATGTGTATAAGAATTTTGGAATCCATTTGGAAAAACGAGGTACGCAGTTTTTTGATAGGGAGACAAATAAATTGGTCATTGAAACCGATTCGCAGCTCGGTTGTGAAAACGTTTGCCATATTCAAGGTCAAGGAGTTCATTTAAGGTCGCTTGGATGGTCACCAAAAATAAGTGTGGATCAAATTATTCAAGAAATTTGCGAATCAAAAAAATGTTAGGTTTTATTTATTCTATTTTTAATAAAACATATTAGATGCAAATATTATATTCAATACAAGAAATGCCCTTAATTCCCGTATCCATTGGCGAGCTGGTTGATAAGTACAGTATTTTGGAAATAAAAAAAAAATGCATTTTGGATTTGAAAAAATTGGCGGACGTGAAGAGAGAAATGGAAAGTATCCATGATTGTAAAAAATACATGGACGCGTATCCGCGATTTTACAACCAACTTGTTTATATAAATAAAAAAATATGGGATTTAACCGATGAAATTAAGTGTTTGGACCCGAGAGAGAAACCAAATATCTATGCCCAAATCTCTTCAGAAATTTTTGCATTCAACCAAAAACGGTTCCGTCTGAAAAAGTATTTCAACGATTTGAACGAATCCGCAATCAAAGAACAAAAGAGTTACGCAGAAAATGCGTGTGTTGTATATTCAAAAAACATGATTGGAAAATTAGACGTGCTTAGTTTTATTTGCGTTGAGTATGACGCAGTATATGTGCAGCAGGACGAATCGGTTCGCAATTTGCTTCCAAACCCAAACCTGCATTTTTTCACAGGCGACCCACTTCCTTATCCAATGATTGATTTGGACTTGGAAACATTTGAAATCCCGGATGCATTCCGATTTGCACCCATTCACTATACTGCGTCTGGATTGTTGGGAGACTTTATAATGCAACTCTCTGTCATTTGCGAGAATTTTTACAAAACCGGACAAAAGGGCGTTTTGACAATGACCGATGCCATTCCCTTTCGCAGAGGACTCGATGCCACTTACAACGATATCCAGTCGATTGTGAAATCACAGCCGTATATTGAAGATTTTACAATGGAGCCCGCCAGTTGTTGCGATGTTTATTTGAGCAGTTGGAGAGAAAGTGAATTGCTGTATAAAGTCAATTGGCATGAACTGCTTTTGCACGAATATGGAACCCATATGGGCAAACACAAATGGATTCATACTGAAAAACACGCAGAATGGAACTCGAAAGTGTTTATCCATATCACGCCATACCGGTTTCCTATAAACCTGGATTATTCGGCAATTGTTAAAGAACATGGAATTGAAAACATTGTCTTTTTATCTACAGAAGAGAATGATTATGCGTTTTTTGTACATAAAACCGGTATTCATATTCCTTGGATTTATATGCAGCCCACATTTGAGGAACTTTGCATTGCGGTCCATTCGTGCAAACTTTTTATTGGGGCGCTTTCAATGCCATTGACAATTGCACAGGCGTGCCAAGTGCCGCGCATCATTGGACTTTGTGGAGATTGTGATGATTATTTGAATATTTGAACCATTTGTCTTGGGTGTAAAAAATCCGGATTACTTGGTTTTCATAAATTCAATTTCTTTCTCTTGTGTCTCTATCAGATTTCTGAGAAACGGTTTGATTTCGCTTTCTTTTTCCAAAAGTCGTTTGCTCATATGAATCGCCATGGAGTGATGCGGTATCATCCCCAACTTATATTGGTTCTCTGTGATTCCAAATTGGGTACGGATGCATCCCACGCTCACCGCAATCATAAAAACTCCAATCCCCACAATATGAAGTTCTTTGTAAATAATCCCCATAAAAAAGAACATCCATCCGGTCATGAGCAGCGCCATGTACAAGTCGTTCAAACTAAAGCGCCAATCATCTGTTTTGTCTGCCCACACATTCATTGTGGAACAAAAACTCGACAAAATCATTATAAAAAACATGATTGTGTAATGGGAAAACTGCATTTTATTATATAACAATATAATAAAATATTAAATAAACAGCTCAATGTGGATGTAAATATCCGAAACGCAATCCACGTTGTAAATATCCGTTTCATTTGAAACTGGAATCCCCTTTTTCTCAAGCACAACATATTGGTCTTTCTTAACCTTTAATAAATCCACGCAAAACGAAATCGCATGAGTTCCCAACAAAATATCCACGGTTTCTTTTTCCCATATTTCATGGATTCCGTATTTAATCCAAACATGCACGTTGTTGTATTCATCCAGTTGCACATTTTCGGGCAATTCGGGTTCGCACTGCACCTGCAACGTGTCGTAAATGAGTTCATTGTGCCAAAGTGGAACCAGGCACGTTTCGTCCCCTACTTTTAATTTATAAACCGACTGGTTGAACAAATCGTCTAAATTTGGATTGAGAACAATGATTTCGGTGATTTGTGCGGTTGCATTTTTCTTGTCGATGATTTCACACACCTTATCTAAAAATTGCGTGGAGAGATGCAAGTAGTCGCGATATTTCAACAACACTTCATAGACTTTTTGCGCACGACGCACATCCATTTTCTCAAATATTTTGGTTTCACAGGTCCCAATGATTTTCATTAATAAAGGATGGAACACGCGTTTCTGCAAATGCTGGTTGTTGTAAAGTGTTTCGAAAAAAGACGCAACCAGAACCGACCATGATTCTTGATTTTCGCCAATTCTCTCCGAAAAATGATTCATCAAATAATCGTGCGCCTCTTTGATTTCTTGGTATTCGGCGGTAGCATTGGGCGATTTGTTTTTGTCGGGATGATACTTGAGCGCCATCATTTTATACTGTTTTCTCACCGTCTCTGCATCCAGATTGAATTCATTGATTCCAAGTATTTTACAAGCTTTTGGGAAATTCATCGTAATGAAACGTTTTTATTATTATGTAATGCATAATACTTTCTAAATGGTAAATTGTCCTATAATTATTATTAAAATATTTGAGAAAATTGTACATTCGCGTCAAAACATGGCTGATATCTTGCCCTTTCAACAAATCATTCTCTACAAAGTATGAAAAAATATACCAAATGCATTCGACGGTATCCAAATTATACGTCAAAATGTCATAGAGAGAGTCGCGAAACGTGGTATGAACCAGTTTGTCGGGGGCCAGCATTTGCGCGATGATTGCATCACAAATAATATTGAAAATGTCGTCGGGTATTTTCTCTGCATATTCGGCTTTACCAAAGTAATTGAGTTCCTTAATATTCAACACAGTTTTCATATCGGTCGATTCAATCAGGTTGCACGTTTTATCTTCGTTCTCGGGTTTGATACGGCAATTGGATATTTTATGGACAAATTCATCTTCAACGGTCGTGGTTTCTTTATTGTATTTGCGAATTTTCGGCTGTTGTTTTACCATCTCTACATAAAGATGTTTTTCAGGCCGTTTCACATGGATGATTTCACATGCATCTAAAATATTGTTTGGGATGTAACTGATGTGTTCCGAAACAATGATAAATCTAAGCTGGATGACCGATAAATTGGTGTTGTATTCCTGGATATAACTGTAA
>Ga0247722_10000605_pt1 | contig 21408 bp, 7 predicted proteins | sample MSEWelMarce3H_FC_FD_189094 | JGI IMG/M metagenome (GOLD analysis project Ga0247722, IMG submission 189094) | Subsurface sediment microbial communities from gas well in West Virginia, United States - MSEEL Well Study Marcellus 3H_FC | ecosystem: Environmental > Terrestrial > Deep subsurface >... | reverse complement strand
ATACAATTCGATCAGTTTCGGCCATTTCCGGCTCGGCGGTTTCCCCGCCGTCTTAGATTCGACCATAATATTACAAATTTCGGTCCCTTTTCTCATGGTGCAATAGCGTTCGATACCGTGCACTTTTTCATACATCGAGTTAAATATCATAAAGCAATATGGGGCCTTTTCCAAAACGACCGCTCGATTACGCTCCAACTCCACCGAAATAAGTTTTTCGTCGAAATCCATATTGTGTGCGACCAGCCCTTCGCAAAACATATACGCTTCATAAAAATTCTCCAGCACCTCGACAATGGGCCTGCCTTCGCGTTTGCACTTGTCCTTGGTAATGCCGGTTAAATTCGTAATAAATTCGCTGATGACCACGTCATCGGGAACATCTACATAAGCATCGTATTTGCGAATGACCTGTTTTTGAGACAAATCGTAAATGGCGAAACTGAGCTGTAGAATATGAGGATATTCGGTAATAGGAACCGCGGTAGTTGTACCGCGCCGTGTAGGCAATAGCCCTGTCGATTCCACGTCGAAAATCAAGAACCGGCGGCGATAAGTGGGCGGCGGCACCGAAAATGAAAGGGCGGGTTGAGACATAGGTTGCATCATAATGTGATTTTACTAAGTATTATAGTTTATTTTGACTAATTGATAAAATAACGATTGTGTAAATTATCTTATCAATTTTTTACAAAGAACGACGATTTGCGCGTATTGTTTCTATTTTACTCTTCAATCGCTGTACCTCGTTAATAAGTATTGGCATAACACCACTGTAATCGACAGATTGCATCTGCTCGCCGTCTTTTTCGCCTTCGACCAATTCCGGGAAATATTCTTGGAGTTCATGTGCTAAAAACCCAATATCCTGACGGTCTAGCTGAGTTTGATGATAGGTTACCGGGCGAAGGTTATCGAGCACATGGACTGCGTCGAGGGTTTGTACGTTGGTTTTGATACGATAGTCAGATGGAATTAATACTGGGGTCGACGTAAACGCACCAGTTACAGTCATACTGTTGAACGTAGACGCTTTGAATGTAGTCCCGTCAGCTTCTTTGTTGGTTGTGCTAATAACAGTTCCATCGCCAAATTGAATGTTGTTCTTAATATTTAATGTGGTAGATGCACTAAATTGTACGGTACCATTCAATGATACATCGCCGTTCATTTGCAACTTTTGATTATTATAAGACATATCTGTGTCAAATCGTCTGTATAATGAACTCAATGGAATGGATCCATCTGCATATGAACCGGCAGACAATATACCATTTATTGACAGGTTGTTCATAATATTAAAAGACGCATCGCCCATGGACACGTCACCAATAACAATGAGCCGATTGTTCAACGATACGTCGGTGATGCATGTGTAGGGTTGTATAATAGTGGTCGTTCCGCTGACAGACATGTTTCCGGTGCCCATGCTCAATTTGTGCGAAGAATCGCGAACGGTCACGTTTCCACCACTTATATCTAAGAATCCTTCAATATAGGTTGCATTCAATTGATTTGAAGATAAATCACTTACCCAAGACATTCTATATATGTTATATAATTATAGCATATATTTTCTATACAGAAACATGTTGCGTCAAACATATACAACAAAATACAATCAATCCGTTCCTAAATTCGAGAACAAAATAGATTATGCCACCACGCATTCTTAGATTCCGCTTTCCAGTTCTGCTAAATTCTGCTTCAACCGTTTGATATCGTTTATTAAGATTGCGATCAATCCCGTATAATTCACGCGTTGCAATTCGCTTCCGTCTTTTTCGCCGATCACCAAATCCGGATAATGTTCTTGTAGTTCGTGGGCAATGAGACCGTATTTCTCGCGGTTGATCTGTGTTTGATAATATTTAACCGGCCGCAGTTTGTCCACAGTATATGTTTCGTCCAATTCGACAACATTGGTTTTAATGCGATAATCGGACGACGTTGCATAACTTCCCGCGACTAAGTTGCCGCATATATCTAGGGCGGTGAATGTAGATGAATTGAACACTGTTGGATTTGTTGACAAAATATTATTGTCGGCTGTATTCATGACGGTTCCGTCGCCGAAAACAATGTTGCCGCTTACTTTCACGTTATTTGCAGCAACGATAAGGCCGTTCATGGATACATCATCGTTTGCTTGGAACGTTTGATCATATACGATTTTTGTGGTCGTATAATCTGCACCGTCCGGAACCGCACCCGAAAATGCGGATTTTGGAATGGAACTATTATTGAAATTGCATTTGGTGACGGTGCCGTTCATGGAAAGGTCGCCGATCATGGTCACATTGCCGTTCATGGACACATCACCGCCCACGAAAATACGACGGTTGAAACTGGCGTCTGCTGTCACGAAAAGACGGTTTAATGACAAATTCCCTGCGGTCTCTGCGTTTCCGCTTATGTACAAATTCGCATTTTCGCGTAAAACGACGGAACCACTCACATCAATGAAATCCTTCACATACGATTTGATAAGATGATTTGCACTCGCATCAATATTCCATGCAGGTAAAATGCCCAACGCATTAAATTCAGCATAAGAATAGCTCGTTAATAATTGTGGATACGTAAAACCAGCTTGGATCAATTCAGCTAATGTATATCCAGCCGCTTTCAAACTGGATATAGTTATAGGAGGATTTGATTGAGATGCAAGTGCAGTTTGTAATGCAGTCCCCTGCAGATTTTGACTACGCAACTCAGTTGCTTCTGCTGAAATATTCGTTACTGAAATTGTGATAGTGTTCGATGAGGTTAAACCTCCAATTAATCCAGTAATTGTGACAGTATAACTGGGAGTAGTTTCAAAATCAAATATAGCATTTGTTTTCAATGTGGAACCAGTAATGCTGAAATTGGCAGTATCACTAACCGAATACGTAATCAAATCATTGTCTAGATTATTAGATGTTAATGTGCCGATAGTTGTTCCGATTGGTTTGAGTTCTAAACATGAACTGGGGGTCGATATAATATTCGCAGGAGGGATAAGTAAACGCCCAATGATGGTATATGTGATTGCTGCATCGGCTGTCAATGTCAAAATGTAAGTGGTTGTTCCAGATGCGGTTATTATACTTCCTTTCAAAATATCGAAATTAGCTGCACTGAATGCGCCAGTTACGACATTGGCACCGCCATATATAGCTAATGTATATGTAATGGTTCCCGTACCAGTAAAATTGGTGACCCTAAATGGATATAATTTACTTCCTGAATTGAGCGAAAATGATACTTGATCAGTATCGGTTGCATCAATACTGTTAGTAATAGTGAGTGTATTGTTTACGAACGAAAGAGGTGTTGCATGCGGGACACTAAGTAAGCTTCCTGTGTAAATATATGCCGCACCACAGGCGCCATCAGCATCAGTTGGACCATCTTCCTGACGTGCCCCAACAATTGCATATTTTCCACTTATTGCGACAGAAATGCCGAACTCATCACCTGAACCTCCATTACTTGCTGTAAGTTTTTTTATTTGACTCCAAATTCCACCGCTATCGCGTTCAAAAATATATGCTGCTCCTCTAGCTGAGGATTTTTGTTTTGTCCCCACAATCGCATAATTTCCACTTATTGCAACAGATTGGCCGAACTCGTCAAATGTATTTAAATCGCTTGCTCTAAGTATAGGTGATTTTTCATTCCAATTTCCAGATTCACTTCGTTCAAATATATACGCCGCACCACAATTCGTATTATTATTAGTAGCACCGTCTTCTGCATCTGCCCCAACAATCGCATAATTTCCACTTATTGCGACTGACCAACCGAACCGTATACTGCCGGTCGCCCCATTAACGCCTATATTACTTGCTCGAAGTATAGATGGTTGAGCCTGATTCCAAATTCCACCATTACGTTCAAATATATATGCCGCGCCATAATCTACTTGTTGATTAGTAGAACCGTCTTCTGCATATGCCCCGACAATCGCATAATTTCCACTTATTGCAACCGACTTTCCAAAACTGTCATATGATCCAACATTACTGGCCTGAAGCAAACCATTTTGATTCCAATTTCCTGAACCATTACGTTCAAATATATATGCCGCGCCAGCAAATGTAGATCGACCTTCTGCGCCAACAATCGCATAAGTTCCACTTATTGCGACAGAAATACCGAAATAGAGACCCGTAACAATATCACTTGCTCGAATTGCAGGTGAGTTAGAAGATTGATTCCAATTTCCAGAACCATCACGTTCAAAAATATATGCCGCGCCACAATTCCCATTAACATTAGTTGGGCCATCTTCGTATGATGCCCCAACAATCGCATAATTTCCACTTATTGCGACAGAAATACCAAAACGGTCGTTTACATCGTAATTAAATGATTGAAGTAGTTTTTTTTGAGTCCAATTTCCGGAACCATCTAGTTCAAATATATATGCCGCACCCCAATTCGAACTCATACCGTCCGCCTGGTCCCATGCCCCCATAATCGCATAATTTCCATCTATTGCGACTGATCTGCCAAAGTATGGATAAGTGCCTATATTACTTGCTCGAAGTATGTTTTCTGTAGGACTTGTCCATAAATATTTGGGTATTCCATAATCCGCTGCCATATTTGTCTATATACAATAGACAAATATATATTATGAAAATAAGCTGCACCGTTTCAAGTACACCAATTTGAAAAAGCAATGGCCCAAATAGATCAACTATTTCGTATAAACCAAAATCTATAAACATAATACCTACTAAATTTATTCATCTACCAACAACGACGTCGGTTTCTAGTTCCGTTAATTCGCGCTTCATTCGTTTGATTTCATTAATTAAGATTGCAATCAATCCCGTATAATTCACGCGTTGCAATTCAGTCCCGTCTTTTTCGCCGATCACCAAATCCGGATAATGTTCTTGTAGTTCATGGGCAATAAGTCCGTATTTCTCGCGGTTGATCTGTGTTTGAAAATATTTCACCGGACGTAGTTTGTCCACGGTGTACGTTTCATCTAATTCCACTATATTGGTTTTAATTCGGTAATCGGACGATGTTGCATAACTTCCCGCGACTAAGTTACCACATATATCTAGGGCGGTGAATGTGGATGATTTGAACACGGTTGGATTTGTTGACAACACATTATTGTCGTATGTATTCATGACGGTTCCGTCGCCGAAAACAATGTTACCACTCACTTTCACATTATTTGCAGCAACGATAAGGCCGTTCATGGATACATCATCGTTTGCTTGGAACGTTTGGTCGTATACAATTTTAGATGTATTATAATCTGCACCGTCCGGAACCGCACCCGAAAATGCGGTTTTTGGAATGGAACTATTATTAAAATTGCATTTGGTTACGGTGCCGTTCATGGATAAGTCGCCGATCATGGTAACGTTGCCGTTCATGGATACATCGCCGCCGACAAAAATACGACGATTGAAACTGGCGTCAGCTGTAACGAAAAGACGGTTTAATGAGACATTTCCAGCGGTCTCCGTGTTGCCGCTTATGTACAAATTGGAATTTTTATATAAAACAATAGAACCGCTTACATCAATGAAATCCTTGACATACGATTTGATAAGATGATTTGCACTCATGTCACTATTCCATCCAGTTGAAAAAGTCCAATTAAACGATGCAGCAATATTACTATTTCCAGCAGCGTCGGTGTAAGCACCTGCTGCAACATTAATTGTACATGCAGCTTCAATTAATGGAGTAAATTTGGCATTATAAACTGTACCGCTGATACTAGCAAAATTACTTAATGTACCGTTAGTAACACTGATATCAGTATCCACAAAATTGTTTGTTGCTTCGGTGGAAGTAAATGTTAATGCTATGAATTTATTATTCGTGGTTGAACCGCTGGTAACGGTTGTTGATGTTATGGTCATGCTAGGTGAAACAGTATCAACAGTCCACGTAAATGTGTTTGAAGCATTATTATTTCCACCAGCAGCGGTGAATCTATTTGCTTGAACATTAATTGTACATACACCCTGACCAGTTGGAGTAAATATGGCAGTATAAACAGTTGAGCTTACACTCGTAAGAGAAGGCGGCAATGTACCATTAGTAAGAGTAATATCCCCTGCAATAAAATCGGTTGTAGCTTGAGAGGAAGTGAATGTTAATGCTATGGATGTATTATTGGTGGTTGAACCACTGGAAAGGGGGGAACCACTGGCACTTGCTGTTATGGTTATGGTAGGTTGTGGTAGAACAAAATCTACACTATTATTTCCCAAAAACGATTTGTTGGTAGAAGGAGAAATTGCGCCAAATTTGCCGTTATTAATTTTGACAACAAGAGCTGTAGAAGTGCCCTGTAAAGCAGAAGAACCAATAGATGTGACCGAGTCAGGAATGTTTAAGGATGTTAAACCAGTGGCATCCAAGAAAGCAAAATTCCCAATAGACGTGACCGTGTTGCTAATCGTCACGGACGATAAAGCATAGCAACGCCCGAAAGTCTCCTCACCAATAGTAATTACCGATTCAGGAATCGTCAATGACGTTAACCCACTGCATGTTTTGAAAGACTGCCTGCCAATAGACGTTACCGTGTTAGGAATCGTCAATGACGTTAAACCAGTGCAGCTGAAGAAAGCAGCATCACCAATTGTTGTCACTGTATAACCATTTACTGCAGAAGGAATAATTTTTGCACCACTTAGACCTGAACCTAAAGTTGTGGCACCAGAACCACTCCCATTACCAATCGATGCATTATTACTTACATCTAACGTGTAGTTCCAAATAATGCCGCCCGCATCTGTGAATGTGTATACTGACATCGTTATATAATAATAGTCGATAATAAATCTGCAAATTTATTCAATCACACAATTTCGGTTAACGATTGATAATATAGCATCAATCGTTATTCACTTTCATATTTTAGGTATGATTATATTATTTAACCATATCGACGTTTGATATGATTTATTGAACCTCATATTCTAATTTGGTTAAATCAATGGGTCTACATTACCAAGAACGACGTCGGTCTCCAACTTCGTTAATTCGCGCTTCATTCGTTTGATTTCATTAATTAAGATTGCAATCAATCCCGTATAATTCACGCGTTGCAATTCGCTTCCGTCTTTTTCGCCGATCACCAAATCCGGATAATGTTCCTGCAATTCATGTGCAATAAGACCGTATTTCTCGCGGTTGATTTGTGTTTGAAAATATTTCACCGGACGTAGTTTGTCCACAGTATATGTTTCATCCAACTCCACTATATTGGTTTTAATTCGGTAATCGGACGATGTTGCATAACTTCCCGCAACCAAATTACCGCATATGTCTAGGGCGGTGAATGTGGATGCGTTGAACACCTTTGGACTTGCAGTCAAAATGTTATTGTCATATGTATTCATGACGGTTCCATCGCCGAAAACAATATTGCCGCTCACTGTCACGTTATTTGATGCGAATGTGGCACCGTTCATGGATACATCATCGTTTGCTTGGAACGTTTGGTCATATACGATTTTGGATGTATTATAATTTGGGCCATCTGGCACCGCACCTGCAAACGTGGATTTGGGAATCGAACTATTATTAAACGAGCATTTGGTAACGTTGCCGTTCATATATATGTCACCGCTCACGGCCACTTTTCCGTTCATGGATACATCGCCGCCCACGAAAATACGACGGTTGAAACTGGCGTCTGCGGTAACGAACATACGGTTTAATAACAAATTCCCTTCGGTCTCTAATTTGCCATGCATGTGCAAATTCGCATTTTCGCGTAAAATAATGCAACCACTGACATCCACAAAATCCTGAACATACGATGTGGTAATGCAATTCGCATTCTCATTGATATTCCAGTCTGGTACAATTCCCAATATAATTAAACTGGAAGAATTAAATCCTCCGAAAACCAATTGCGTTGATGTATATCCAACACTATATAATTCAGTTGCAGTAAATGCCGCGTCTTTCATTTGTGTCGCACTATATCCGACCGTTTTTAGTTGGGTAGCATCATACTGCGCGGTCTTCATTTCCGTTGCAGTATATCCACCATCTTTCAGGTCGTTAATTGTGAACTCTCCGCTGTCTTTCAGTTCCGTTGCCGTAAAATCCGCGTCATTCAATTCAGTTGCATTATAGTCAATATTTATTAAATCTGCTAACAAAACATTTGCGTCTTTCAAATTCTTCGCTGTAAATGCAGCTGTTTTCAGTTCTGTTAATAAAAACCCGCCATCGATCAATTGAGTTGCATCATATCCGCCGGTTTTTAATTCCGTTGCATTAAAACTCGACTTCATTTCCGTTGCAGTAAACCCGCCGGTTTTCAATTCCGTTGCATTATATCCGCCGGTTTTCAATTCCGTTGCATTAAAACTCGATTTCATTTCCGCTGCAGTAAAACTCGATTTCATTTCCGCTGCAGTAAATCCGCCAGTTTTCAATTCCGTTGCATTATATCCGCCGGTTTTCAATTCCGTTGCATTAAAACTCGATTTCATTTCCGCTGCAGTAAATCCGCCATCCTTCAATTCCGTTGCATCGTATCCGCCAGTTTTCAATTCCGTTGCATTAAAACTCGATTTCATTTCCGTTGCAGTAAATCCGCCAATTTTCAATTCCGCTGCAGTAAATCCGCCAGTTTTCAATTCCGTTGCATTAAAACTCGATTTCATTTCCGCTGCAGTAAAACTCGATTTCATTTCCGCTGCAGTAAATCCGCCAGTTTTCAATTCCGTTGCATTATACCCGCCAGTTTTCAATTCCGTTGCATTAAAACTCGATTTCATTTCCGCTGCAGTAAATCCGCCAGTTTTCAATACTGTTGCATTATATCCGCCTGCTTTCAGTTCCGTTGCATTAAAACTCGATTTCATTTCCGCTGCAGTAAAACCAACAGCGTTCAATTGGACTGCGGTAAACAATGCTTCTTTCATTTCCGCTGCGGTAAACCCTGCATCTTTCAATTGGGTTGCATTAAACACTGGGTCTTTCAATTGGGTTGCAGTAAACCCACCTTCTTTTAATTGAGTTGCATTAAACCCGGCATCTCTCAATTCAGTTGCGGTAAACAATGCGGTTTTCAATTGAGCTGCGGTAAACCCAGCATCTTTCAATTCAGTTGCGGTAAACAATGCGGTTTTCAATTCAGTTGCATTAAACAATGCATCTTTCAATTGGGTTATGTTAAACCCGGCAACTCTCAATTCCGTCGCCGTATACGCAGCCGCTTTCAACTGTGTTGCATTATATACTGCCGATATTAACTCAGTTAGATTATAACCAGCCGCCTTCAAATTAGCTGCAGTTATTTGAATTGTTTGTGAATCCGCCGCAGTTTTTAATGCCGGGCCCTGTAGATTTTGACGACGCAATTCGGCGGCTTCCCCCGAAATATTCGTCACCAATACTGTCATCGAATTCGACGATGTTAAACCGCCGATAGACGCCGTAATTGTGACCGCATAACTTGAAGTAGTCTCAAAATCAAATATAACATTCGTTTTCAACGTGGATCCAGTAATACTGAACCGAGTCGTATCACTCACGGAATACGTAATTAACGAAGTATTTGGATTATCACATGTTAATGTACCGATAACCGTACCAATCGGCTGTAATTCATTAACCGAATTGTTGCTCAATGTAATATTCGTTGGCGATATGAATAAGCTCCCAACAATAGTATATGTAATTGCCGCAGTGGCCGTCAATGTTAAAATATATGTGGTATTTCCAGAAGCAGTGAGAGCGACGCCCGCCAAAAGGTCAAAATTAGCTGCACTGAATGTCCCATTTTTGATATTGGCTCCCCCTGATATTGCTAATGCATAACTAACCGTTCCAGTACCAGTAAAACCAGTTACACTAAATGGGTATAGAATAGCACCTGAGCTGAGTTGAAATGAAACAGCATCAACATCAGTTGCACCAATTGTGTTAGTGAGTGTTATCGTATTGTTAGAAAACGATATTGGCGTTGGATCTGCACTATATATGCCTTTGTAAATATATGCCGCGCCGACATTACCAGCAGTATCACTACTGCCGTCTTCTCCCAATGAACCCACAATTACATTCATTCCACTTATTGCGACTGAATAGCCGAACCAGTCACCCTGGCCTAAATTACTTGCTCGAATTATATTTTTTTCATTCCAATTCCCACTGCTAGCATCACGTTCAAATATATATACTGCACCACTATTAATGTCTAGATCAGCACTACTTCCATCTTCGCGATATGCCCCAACAACCGCATAATTTCCACTTATTGATACGGAAGTACCGAATAAGTCAGATGAACCTAAATTACTTCCTCGAAGTATAGTCGGTTTTTGAATCCAATTTCCAGAACCATCACGTTCAAAAATATATGCCGCTCCACCATTGCCTGTAGTATTGCCAGCGCCGCTTTCGTATTGTGCCCCAACAATTGCATAATTTCCACTGATTGCTACAGATTCGCCGAATTTGTCATGTGCCTCTAAATTACTTGCTCGAAGTATAGTAGGTTTTTGAATCCAATTTCCAGAACCATCACGTTCAAAAATATATGCCGCACCACAATTGTCTGTACTATAAGCAAAACTAGTTCCGTCTTCGCTGGGTGCCCCCACAATTGCATAATTACCACTTATTGCGACAGACGTGCCAAACTCATCATAAATGCCTAAATTACTGGCTCTAAGTATAGTAGGTTTTTGAATCCAATTTCCAGAACCATCTCGTTCAAAAATATATGCCGCACCACAACTGTCTGTAGTACCGCTCGTGCCGTCTTCTGATCGTGCCCCAACAATCGCATAATTTCCACTAATTGCCACCGATAGGCCGAAAAGGTCCAAACTTTCTGCATTACTTGCTCGAAGTATGGCGGTTTCAGACCAAACTCCAGTAGTAACATTGCGTTCAAAAATATATGCAGAACCGGTTGTTATTCCGTTATACACCTGCCTAGATGCTCCAACAATCGCATAATTTCCACTAATTGCAACAGATTCACCGAATAAGATTTGTGTCGAGTATTGTATATAATCACTGAACCTAAGTAACGCAGTTTGACTCCAAATTCCAGTACTAATATTGCGTTCAAAAATATATGCATTGCCAATATCGGTTATATTATAAGTGCCTCCGTTCGAGCGCCGTGCGCCAACAATTGCATAATTTTCACTTATCGCGACATCTTCACCGAAAGAGTCATTCGTATAAATGATTGAATCCGTTGCTCGAAGTATTGTTTCTGTATAACCCGACCATGTAATAATGGACGATGATGCTGTTCCATAATCTGTAAATCCAACAATAGTATATGTGATTGCTGCATTGGCAGATAATGTCAAATTATAAGTCGTATTTCCAGATGCAGTAAGTGGAATTCCCGCCAAAAGGTCAAAGTTAATGGCGCTGAATGTTCCAGTTTTGATATTGCTCCCACCAGATATATCTAATGTATAAGTAACCGTTCCAGTACCACTAAAACTGGTTACACTAAATGGGTATAGTGTAGACCCAGCAGTAAGCACAAATGATACAGGATCGCTATCTGTGGAATTAATGCTGTTGGTAATGGTGAGTGAATTATTGATAAACGAAAGAGGGGTTGGACTTAAACCAGGTACGACCGCGGAGTAAATATATGCAACACCACAGCTGTCTGTAGTAGCACTAAGACTAGTACCGTCTTCCAGATTTGCCCCAACAATCGCATAATTTCCACTTATTGCAACAGAATTACCAAAATTGTCAGTCGCGCCGAAATTGCTTGCTCGAATTATACTTATTTCTGCCCAATTTCCATTAATATCACGTTCAAATATATAGGCTGCGCCACAATCTGTTCTATTATTACTACTTCCGTCTTCCAGATTTGCCCCAACAATCGCATAATTTCCACTTATTGCGACAGAAATGCCAAACTCGTCATTACGACTAAACGCGTCAAGTGGACCTATATTACTTGCTCGAAGCATTTTTTTTTCACTCCAGGTTCCAGTAGGAGTAGTATCACTACGTTCAAATATATATGCTGCGCCACTATTAAACTGTGTATTATTACTAGTGCCATCTTCTGCCCGTGCACCAATAATCGCATAAGTCCCACTTATTGATACAGAAGAACCGAACTCGGATTGTTGTCTCAGATTACTTGCTCTAAGTATAGGTTTTTGACTCCAAGTTCCAGTAGGAGTAGTATCACTACGCTCAAAAATGTACGCCGCGCCACAATTTGTTACGGCATTACTAACACCATCTTCATATCGTGTACTAACGATCGCATACGTTCCACTTATTGATACGGAAGTACCGAAATAGTCATTACGTTCAATATTATCGCTTCTAAGTATAGTTTTTTGATTCCAAACTCCAGTAGGAGTACTATCACTGCGTTCGAATATATATACAGCACCACTGTCATGATATACATCAGTATTATCACTATCCTCCCAAGTTGCTGAAATAATAGCATAATTTCCACTTATTGCGACAGATTCACCGAAACGGTCATCTTTGTCTAAATTACTTGCTCGAAGTATTTTTTTTTCCACCCAATTTCCGGAAACATTTCGTTCAAAAATATATGCCGCGCCACATTCGGTTGTAGTACCACTAACACTAGTGCCGTCTTCAAGAGATGCCCCAACAATCGCATAATCTCCACTTATTGCGACAGACTTGCCGAAATTATCACCTGCACCTAAATTGCTTGCGCGAAGTACCTGTTTTTGGCTCCAAACACCAGTATCTGCATTGCGTTCAAAAATATATGCCGCACCACAATTGTCTGTAGTAGCACTAAGACTAGTACCGTCTTCATTCAATGCTCCCACAATCGCATAATTTCCACTTATTGCGACAGACGTGCCAAATTCGTCACTTGCACCTAAATTACTTGCTCGAAGTATAGTTTCTGCAGGTGACCTCCATGAAATTTGGGTTATTCCATAGTCTGCCATATTATATATATTATAATGAGTAAATATAAAAAATACCACTATCATACTACAACATTCAATTCATCATCTAGAATAGAATGTTATTTACGCTTCCGCGCCGTGTCTATCATACACCCATAAACAATACATTGTCCATGATCCATATTTGTTATTCCAATGCCACCACCCGGCGTTTTAGGTCATGGACCTCTTTCACTAAAACGCCAATAAGCCCATTATAATGAACTCGTTGGTATTCGGGTCCATCTTTTTCGCCCGTAACTAAATACGGATATACCGATTGCAATTCGTGAGCGATCAACCCGAAGTCGTGGGTGTTTGTCAACGTATTGTCATATTGAATCGGTACCAATTGATCAACAGTATACGTTCCATCCAAATCAATCACGCCAGTTTTAATACGATAATCAGATGTTTCCGTAACCGTGCCGCCAACTTTGACTCCAGACACATCAATTACAGTAACCGCGTTAAATGACGAATCTTTGAAGATCACATTTCCATTTGCAAATGAGCCGCTCAAAATATTGTCGTCATATGTCGTCATAAAAGTCCCATCACTCAAATCGAGTCGCCCGCCAATTTTAAATAAGGTATTTGCGCTAATGTCTACTTTTGCTCCATTAAATGATGAATCTCCCACAACGCGTACGTTGCCAGTAATAATAATGTCACTTACATCTGTTGTAACGGCGTAACCAATAACCGCAGTACTGGGGATTATTATGCTAGAGGAAAATGCACCGCTTATTTTGCCATTTAACGACAAATCCCCTCCAATAGACACACTCCCATTTGTCAAAATATTACCCCCAATGAACAACTTCGAATTCAATGTTAAATCGTTAACCACAGTTGATGTACTAGTTCCACTAGCCACGAGTTGATTCATGGATGCATCCCCGCCAATAATTAGTGCACCATTATTGCGAATCACCAAATCGCCGCTTAAATCAATGAAATTGTTTACATACGTTTGATTGAATATGTTGGAATTCTCAGATAAATCTAACCAATTAGAAGACGCCATTATGGGTTTATATTATCTCCACATAAAATAATCGCGATCATAAACCTAAATCATATAGTTCTCCACATACTTCTCTCACATGCGTATATAATTCGGTAATCATGTCGACATGTTTTCGGTCAACATAATCCATTATCACGTAATTTCCCAGAAATTCACTACGTAAAATCGTGTCTAAATCACAACCTACCAATGTTCGTAAATACGTATCATGCAAAAACGCCGGCATATTTTCATGTACAAAATCATTCCACTTCAATACATAATCCAGCCAATCATCGTCGCCAATTTGTGGAGGGCTCGCGTGGGTCATAAATTTATGTTGAGCCGATTGAATGACCCCTGTAACGGAATCATGGTTCTCGTCCACCCTATAATTGTATAAGGGCATGTCGATCGTGGCATATATCCACTCCGGTGATTTCCGTCGCAAATATTCGCCAAAAAGGACGTCGCAACACCGATCGTCTAAAATTCCGGGTGCGGGTTCCACCACTTCAAAAAACCGCCCCAATAAACTAATATGTATACAATAACACCAATATTCGTGTCGCTGCGTATTATGAGTGACGCGCGAGACATTCTCATATAATCCGGCTAATTTCAGCTGCCATAGTGCAGCATCGCGACTTGCGTTTATAGTTTCGATCTGTCCAATTGCTGCATATATGGTTTGTATAAATGCCGATGTTCGGTCTGGATGATATGTGTCATCGTCGTCGCAAAACATGATCCATTGGTGCTTTTGCACAATTTCATGGTATAATAAGAAATAATGACGCATTTGCGAGGTCTTTTGGTCGCGAACACGAATATTTAGGTATTCTGGCAATATGAGCGATGTATCCGAATAAAGACAGTTTAGTGCATGTTCGCGAATATCTTGGTTTGCAAAAGAAATGGACAAATAAATAGAAATCGGTATGGACTGATTCACCAACGACATTAAACAATCATGCAAATAGGACATACGATTTATGTTGGAAATATGTGATGCAATGGCAATGCAGAAAGGAGTTGTGGGCAGATTCGCGCCTTGCATTAGATTAGTATTTGTATGAAAATCGTTTAATATTGTTTTTGCATAGAAATATAAAGTTTGTCTTCATAATATATAATCTATTCTTTTAGTAAATATAATGGCCAACCCCGAAGAACCCGATCGAACATCTTGGGCAAAACATCAACATGTAATTATGGCAATAAACATCAAGAGTATGAACGATTTTGAACCGGTCGATGGCGCAACTCCGGTATTTTATGGTAGTAATACACCCTTTACAATACCTGTGCCGAGTGAATCGGTTCAACAAATATCGATTACAGGAACAAATGTTAAAAAATATGGGGACATTATTAACCCTGGTACGCCTATATTATTGGTAACCCGTGTTCGTGACATAGAAAACGGTGATATTGGCGATTTGGATAAAAGATATATAGTGTGTTCGAATGTGGCATTCGACAATAGCACGATTACAGCTACAGCTACAACAGAATATAAAGGCTGGATCGGTTTACCCGTATTAATCAATAATGATATGATAAAAAAAATGCATATATTCGAACATCAAACCAAATATAACAGCCGTCTCAAAGACTTAATAACGGATGCAAGAGATCTCGCTAAAACATTAGTCGCAAAAAAATTACCCGCTGATGAAACGCTTACCGTAGTCAAAGCTGACCCGCTGCCACCAAATTTTGATGATTTTAAAACACTCGAAGAATATATGCAATCTGAACCATTCAATATGTGGAGCACTGCAATTCGCGAGAAATATCCGTTAAATAAAGTTGCTGAAAATATAATAAAAACCCGTTTTGATAATGCTAAAAAACATTTTGAGAAGAATGTATCTCAAATCCGGCCACCACCACGTCGGCATTGGCGTGGCGGTTCTCCCAATACCAATTTAACCGGTTTAAGTGACTTAGTCGAGAATAATGACAACGGTTTCAAAAAATACGTATATTTTTTATTGACACAGCCTTTTTATTTTAAACTGAACGCGCTTACGCCAACAATGTTGACCAAAATCAAGTCCTACATATTATCGGGCACTAACATACGACCCAATACATCTTTCGATGAACATATATTACAGCCCTTTACCAAATTTGCTTACGTAGAGTATATTGTTAAGATACCTAAGGACACTGACCTTGCCAAATACGGCGACCTTAGTAAAGACGGTGACCTTATCAAAAATTTATCCGATTTAATTGCACATAGTATTTCAACCGATACAGTTTCTAACTTCGCTAGTCAAATTAAAAAAGACACGAACAATTATAAACAACTCATAAATACTGCACCGAGAACGTACTATATACATATTTTTCGGTTTATAGAACTGATTGAAAAACAGATTGAAAACACACAGACTCTATATCCATCTGCGACATCCCCGCTACCTGAACATGTTACGATTTTTATCGGGCACGCATTAAACAAAATTTATGAACATATGCAGCAAGTTATGCCCATCTTTGATTTACTATCTTCAGCAGAAGATATTCTAATCCAGGATAAATTAAAATCCCAGCAACAAAAGCGTTTGAAAGTATATATTGATGACTATGTTAGTAGTCAAAATCGAACAGATGTTATAACATATTTAAAGATTAACAGTACAGAACCCGAATGGATCAGTGGTAATAAACCATGGAACCAACGGTATGATATTCGGTTGAAACCATCATCTCTTGCAGGTGAAACGTACCAGAAATTTAATGCAATGATATTAGGATATAAAATGTACCCTGCCCCATTTTATTATGTTAAGGACAAAATGAGAAAAATAGTTGCGGTAGACGGATTAGACGGAAAAGATGGAATTGTAACATATAAAACACCAATAAAACCCGGACAGAACGAGATCGAGAAAGTTAATAAATATGATAAATATTTTTTGTTTGGTAATTATGAAAATATATTTCCGCTGTATAACATTAAAAATGACGCAAAAGTGTCCAACCTCGAGAATGCAAAAAATATGACGGCTATAATTGAACAAATATGTACCGACAATAAACCGGTTTTTTTATTAGGATATGGTGCATCTGGGTCGGGTAAAACTTCTTCGTTGATATATTTTAATAAAGGTAAAAATGAAGACGAAAAAAACGGTATTGTGATACATTTGTGCAAAAAAATTATCGAAAAACTAAACCAACAAGGAAACCAGGTCAATAAGGTCAAAGTAGTAGTAAAAGAGTTTTTTACGACAGATAAACCGAATGCGATGTCTTCTGTCGAATATGAATTTAACCCAGACCTGACGTATGACGGCGATATAGGCAAACCAAAGCACGCTTATCATGTAAATATGAATAAACCAGTCGAAGAATTTAAAACTATGGGCCAAGTATTAAAACAATTAGTTGATGTGGATAGATATGTAAAAGCCACAACAAATAATCCTCAAAGTTCGCGCAGCCATGTATTAGTTTGTATTCAGTTTTGTAGTGAAGCGAACGGCGTGTCGTCTATACGCAACTTAATTATCGGCGATTTTGCAGGTAAGGAAAACGTGTTTCAATGTGCTGAGGTAGATACAATAGTGTCATTCTTGAATACGAAAATAGAGAACCCAGAATCGAAGTATCTAGGTTATCCGTTTTATAGTGCTCACCTACGCAAAAGTAGCACCCGTACCCGTAAAATTAAGGGCGGAGATAAGACTGAAGGCCGAATCAACAATTATGACGCCGACCCGACTACCAATGCGATGTATGGCCCAATAAAATTACAACCCTATTTATCAAACATCGTGGACAAGCGTACGGTATATAATTTTGAAACCCCGTTCGAATCTGGGCATTTCATTAAAACCGATACTATCGAACATCAAGAAAAGTATATTAAATTGGCGATGGAGTATCAGTTAGACAAAATGTTCAAAATAAAGGATAATACGAATAGTGTAATATATGAATCATTACTTGCAGTGGGCGATGACGAGTACAACAAATTAGTTACGAAAAACGAATTAGTACCAACAAACTATGTGATTGGCGACCCGATAGATATAATCGACAAATATTCCCTTGTAAAAATTAAGAACGATGATACAGACAATATTGCCAAAATGATAGAAAATATGTGCACCGATCTTTTAGCAAAGAGAAAATCGTGGCAAAAAAATGCAAGAAAACCAATACAAGAAAATTTATCGCGCGAAGATGTTACGCTTTTATCATACTATACGAACTGTTATTTGACTACGTGTCATGTCGAAACCGAAGAAAAAAGCAATATGTTATATCAATGTATAGAACGGTTCACTGGAGTTAAAATCAATGACATACCCAACACAACCAATCATATTTGTCGCATGTATGGTATAATATTATGCACATGTTACTACATGTATGTAAATTATATGACCCCTGCTGCTGTTGTTGTTGATGCTACTGATCCGGATTCTGCCGATGCGATTAAAAATTATATAGAGGAGATTAATGGTATCATTGCCAAATATACAGCAAGAGAATCCAAGCAAGTATTGTCTCCCCTATATGCGGATGTCCTTTCTGCAAGTACAAATGCAATATTAACAATTAACAAGGATTTGAAACCACCCCCACCCAAAAGACAAAACAGGACCAACGCTGGAGCGGAAGATGGAGTGGAAGCTGAAGATGAAGTCGAAGCCGAAGCCAACACCAGTCTTACTTATGCAATTGCAGATGCGATACAAATTGTTACCGAAATGTACAATAAGGTATCTGGGATTAACGGATTTGAACCGTTTAAATACTATCAAACCGGTATGACAATTATTGGCGCAACAAACCGTCCAGGTAAAATAATCAATATTAAATTTGGGAAATTTTGGAATTTTGGACAGGTAGTTGAAACCGACAGTTTGTTTGAATCAATCAGTTATAATCTTAAACCTATTCATCTGGTATCTGAACCCGAAATAAAATTTTTCCCAGATAAATGGGGATTTCCAGTATTGGCTGGCGTAGAAAATGGTCACATAGAATTACTGAAACTGATAATATTAGAGGATTTGTTTGAAGTACAAACATGCGCAGATGGTGCAGCGGCGTTTACTACGCTAAACCCGGGTCTGGAACTCAATAGAACTGCCATATTTCAAAAAGTGACTACTACAAGTAAGAATCCAGCGGAAAACGATAAAATGACAACTAAAGCGCAGGCCGACAATAAAAAACAAATGGAAGACGCCATACGGTCTGTTAGAAATAAATATAATTTCCCAGCAGACGCTAAGAAAAATGACATTAATAGCTACAAATTTATTGATAACATATACCTTAATATTTTACTATCTTCCAACCCAGCTCGCAACACGCCGAAAGCGGATGATTATGATATGTATTTTGTTAGTACAATTAATAATATGATAAACTTTATAAGTAAAAAACCTACAAACAATGACATATCTAAAACAAATAATGTATCTCCATTTTTATGTTCTCAAATTACAGATGACGTTATTAGACAACTTTTAGAAAAATTCCCAGACGACCTCGCCGAATATTCGATTGTCGTAACCAATCCGGAAAAGATACCGACTTATGCAGACAAATTTGGGGGCGATCGACCAAAACCCATACCCATAGTGAAAACATTCACTATTACGGGTTTAAGTGAACATATAATGACAACACGATTCGGCTTTTTGTCCCCATTCTTTGAAATAAAGGGTGGGATATATTGCGAAACCACAAAAAAAGGAGCCTGCATTCATAATTATGTAAACGAATTAAAATACATATTGGATTCTTTACAGGTAGGCGTTAATTCTAACAATGATATGTATAACTATTTGATGTATATAAAACAATCTAAGTATATTATTACCCAAACCATGGTTCGGCTTAAGTATGGTAAACAAATATGTGAAAATCGTGTAATCGAAGGAAAATATATTAACTCGTCGCTTGATCAAATACGCACAGCAATTAAATACATATTGAATAAAAAACACGAAACCAGCGATGAATTGTTCCATTCTCCTGATTTTATTGACATATGTTTACGGTCATATTGTCCGTCCGGTATAAATTGTTTTAATACCTCGTCGACTGATACTGCGCCGGAATCATTGATTGATGAAATTTATAACCATATACACTCTACAATGGATACGAAAAACGCCACAGACTATACCAAAGACCAATTTTATAAAGATATCGTGATAAGTATATTTGGCGTATTTAATGTTTCGCGGTTAGCGGACAATCCTCCGCCCGTCCCATATATAGATATTAACCATTTAAAACAGATTTATTACAATAATGATAGTGAGTATAGTGAAAAATATCCATTATTATGGGCACTTCATGAATTAAAAGTACAGATTGAGAAGTTGCCAAAACAAAACATAAAGATGTTACCATTGATTGAGTATATAACAGAAGACGCCGACAAAAAGGATACAAAATTGCCGCTTATAGATGCATTAATGGAACTTATCAATGATGCAATAGCCGATTATAAAGATCATAATGAGGATGAAGATATTTTATCAAAAGAACGTAAGGCAATTAGTTATTACTTTATGAATACGTTGAAAGAAATAATTGAAGCAATTGATATACATAATGCTGCTAGTACAATCGGCACATTGGAATTTTTAGACCAACTCGCAAAGTTCAATTCGGTGAACAATTTGTGTTATAAAAATGTGATTCCTGATACGACTCCTTATTTAGATGATAGTGAGTATGACAAATATTTTGCTACCGCAATGAATTTGAAGTAGACCGTATACATATGTAATTAACATGAACTTTGCGAATAATTATATCTGCATTTTATAAATAAAGATATAATTGAAAATAATGACCAAAGCGAATGATTTGTATGATTCTTTTATAGCCCGTATAAGTCCATCAATTGCACAGAATGCAGTAGAAGAATCCGGGTTTGATATGGTGAATCTTGCGGCTAGCGCAGCAGCAATGGTTGTGGCGCAAACCCAGGCACGGCAGAAACAACCTGAACCTGAACCTGAACCTGAACCGGAACCTGAACCGGAACCAGGTACCGTCATTTCATCTGCATTGGCTGCGTCACAAACCCAACAGCAGGTCGATGAAGCAAAACAACAACAACAAAAATTTGATACAATGCGATTGGGAGAAAACAGTGTCATTGCTGCTGCATTAGCCGCCATACAAATGCAAAACCGAGTGGAAGAACAACAAAGGTTAGCAACAGAAGCAGAACAACAAAGGTTAGCAACAGAAGCAGAACAACAAAGGTTAGCAACAGAAGCAGAACAACAAAGGTTAGCAACAGAAGCAGAACAACAAAGGTTAGCAACAGAAGCAGAGCGTGTAGAAGCAGAGCGTGTAGAAGCAGAGCGTGTAGAAGCAGAGCGTGTAGAAGCAGAGCGTGTAGAAGCAGAGCGTGTAGAAGCAGAGCGTGTAGAAGCAGAGCGTGTAGAAGCA
>Ga0247722_10000603_pt1 | contig 21485 bp, 33 predicted proteins | sample MSEWelMarce3H_FC_FD_189094 | JGI IMG/M metagenome (GOLD analysis project Ga0247722, IMG submission 189094) | Subsurface sediment microbial communities from gas well in West Virginia, United States - MSEEL Well Study Marcellus 3H_FC | ecosystem: Environmental > Terrestrial > Deep subsurface >... | reverse complement strand
CTTTATATTCTTCTATTGTTGTTAGTTGTTTGTTAGTTGTTTGTTGATTGTTTGTTAGTTGTTTGTTAGCTTCATTACTTTCGTATTGATAACTATCATATTTACAAATAGTTATCTTTGTTAGTTTGTTTGTTGATTTTACATCAATTTCTTTTGTTAATTGTAATTTTTTTAAACACGTTCTAACTGTTTGAATTGATATATTTGTTTCATCAGATAGGTGTTTAATTGAAGTAATGAACGAACCTTTTTCAACTTCTATTCCTTGAAAATTACCTTCTTTAAAGTTAGATTTAATCAAACAATGAATAAATAAATGAACCATTTCAGATTTATTATACCACTCCCAATCTTTAAATTGTCGGTGTAATTTTATCCAACCTATATTCATATTAAAAAGGTATTCTCGCAATTTGTTTGCGAAGTTCTTTACTTAATTTTATAGCAGTTTGCCTATCTAAAAAGATTACATAATCATCATTTTTATCATTTCCTTTTGAAATTGATATTGCTAACTGTTCTAAATCAATCATTACATCTAATTCAATGTAATCTTCTTTAAATGATACATCGTGAAATTTTAAACTCACCATAATTTTAATAAAGGTTTTTAGATAACCAGTAACTTTTAGTAAACGTAAAAAAGCCATTTAAAAAAGGTGCGTGAGATAACCTTTAATAAATGACTTTACAATAAATTTCTTTTGGAAGTTCTCACGCTTCGTGTACAAATATAACTATTATTTTTTAATATTTACTATTTAAATTAAAAAACCTCGTTAAATTAATAACGAGGTCAAAACTTAATATAAAGGAAATAAGATAGTTTTATTTTTTTACTCTAATCCGTACCACGCAATTAGAATAGTGTTAACGTACTATTTTTTTCTGCAATACAATCTGAATGATTCTTTGCGTTAATTTTAAAATAAGATTCTTTTAATTCAATCGATATACTTTTACGATTCATTTTTAAGGCACAAAAACCCTCGCTACCAATACCACCAAAAGGACTTAATACAGTTTCACCCTCATTTGAGTATAAATGTAATATTCTTTCAATTGTATCTAATTGTAATGGACATATATGTTTTTCGTCGTTTCCATCACGTCCTGAACGATATTGTAGAGTTCTTGAATAATCAATATCATACCAAACTGGAGAAGCATATTTTTGCCATAAATCGACTGGTAAATAATCGCTTTTACTTTGGTCTTTATCTTGGTGAGTAATTGGGATTAAATTTTCTCCTTCATTTCTAAAAAATAGAATATAGTCAGGAATACCTACTCTAGTCATTGAGCTATCTTTTTTAATAGTTTTATGTAATAAACCTAGTGCCTTTGTACGTTGCATTTCAGTAACTGGATTCTTCCAAATTGTAGCCCTTGAATGATAAATAAATCCTTGTTCTTGAAACCATTGAGTAATCATTCCGCTAAAATCACGTAAGCCAATATAACCCTCTTTACCTTTTTGAATTGGTAAATCCATACAATGAATTGCACAAATACGACCAGGTTTAAGAGTTCTTTTTAATTCAGGAATTAAGTATTTAAAATGTTGCTCAAACTGTTTATAATCTGAAACATTACCCATATCCTCTTCTTTATCAGAATAAACGTATAATTCAGCAAATGGAGGGCTAAATACAACTATATCCGCTTTATTATCTTCAATCTTTTTAATTTCAGAAACACAATCACCATTTAATAAATGATAGTTTTCTGTTTTAATTTCTTTATTGTTTATCATAACTTTTGTTTTATTTGCTTTGTAATCGTTTTCTGCTGAATATTTAGCCATTTCTTTAATCATTTCAAAATGTCTTTCTTGTTTTTCTAAAATAGTTGAACGTACATTTATTTGAGATTCAGGGATTAAAATATGTACCGTTACTTTGTTTTTTTGCCCGAATCTATAACAACGTCTTACTGCTTGATAAAAAGCCTCAAATTTGAAATCATAAGACATAAAAATCATTTGATTACAGTTTTGATAGTTCATCCCAAATGAAGCAATTGAAGTCTTTGTAATTAATGTTTTAAATTCATTATTTGCAAATCCATTTAAATATTTTGCTTTGTATTCAGGTTTATCAGAACCTTGTACATTTATAGCATTATCTAATTTTTTTACAATTAAATCTGTTTCTGAATTTTTCAATCCCCAAATTAACCATTGATTATCATTTTGATTAACTAATTCAATTGTTTTTTCAATTCTTAAATCAAATGAACGATTTAAATCTTTATGTAAATCAGTAGCACTTACCGCAACATCTCCAAATAAAGTATTTGTATTGTTTTCTACTGGTATAATATGCTCAATAAATTCAATTTCAGGCAAATCATAACCATCATTATTAAATCCTAATGTTTTTGGATTGTCGCAAGCCATTGACCAAGTAGATACATATTTCCAAAATGGGTCTTTTGCGTGTTTTCTTAATCTCCATTTACTTGTTTCTCCTCCATCGTGAACAAAGTACATTGCTAACATTTCTAAATAACTCATAGCTCCTAAAAACTGCGAATGATTACCTAACTCCATATGGTCGTTTGGCGATGGTGTAGCAGTACAAGCTAATTTATAAGGAGTTGATTTAAAACTTTCTATAATTAATTGGCTCGTTTTACCTGAATTATTTTTAAGAATTGAACTTTCATCTAAAACAACTCCGATATATTTAGAAGTATCAATATTGGATAATTGGTCGTAATTTAAAACATCAATATTTGAATTGTCTATACCAAAGTTCATAAACTCTTTTTTAGTTTGTTCAACAACTGCAAGAGAAGTTAAAACTAAAACATTTCCTTTCGTTTCTTTTACTACTTGATAAGCCCATTCTAATTGCATAAATGTTTTACCTAATCCGCAATCAAAGAATAACGCAAATCTGCCTTTGTTTAAGGCGGTTTTAACTGCATATTTTTGAAAGTCAAATAGATTTGGATTTAGTTCATTTTCATCTATATCGAATCCACTCGATATAAAAGTTTTTTTCTTTGTTTCAAGAAAGTTTTTGTAATCGTTCATAATTTTTAGTTTTTATTTGTGCAAATATAGTAAACTTTTTTAATTAAAGTACCTTTTTATTATTTTTATTCTTCATCGTTAATGTATTTACTTTTAAAATTTGTAATGTTAAACCCAAATAGCTCACGTTTATTGTGCTTCATTGTAACACAACTCCTGATATGATTACCATAGGCATCGTGTTTTATACTCTTAATTGACTTGTAAAACGTTACTAGTTTACGGTGTTTGTTGTTCCCTTCGCTATGTAAAAAACATTTGAAGCGAATCTCTCTACTTAAATCTTCCATATTATTCTATTATAAATGTTTCTTCTTGAAAGTCTGTGTATAATTTAACTGACTTTACATATTGATTATTAATTTCGTCTTTGTGTTCTTCGTTTCTTCTATTCCATTCCTCTATTTTTTCAATCCATTGTTCATCTGTTTCATTCGTTCTTTTGTCTTTTGGAATATCTAATCGGTGAAAGTTTATAGAGTTTAGAAAGTTATTTACTTCCTTTACAAGTCCGTTAGTAGCTATCTGAGGCATAACATTATTAACGGCTTCTAGTTCGTCTATATTAGCACCTAAAGCACCTACTAATTGAATAAGATACTTTTGATATTTACCTAAATTAGCTTCTAATTCTTTCTTTGCTAAATAGGCTTTAATTTGTGCCTTTGTCATTTGCTTTTTCATAATTTTTCTATTTCGTTTTTTACTTCAATCCAATAATCGTTTTTTGATGAATCTGTATTATTAATGTATATTTCATCAACTGTTATTAAAGCACATCGTTTTGACATCGTCCAATTTAAGTTAAAATCTCCTTGAAATTTAAAGCATAGTTCTTCAGCTTTTTCTTTTGGTGTCATAACTTGATATTTCTTAAATCGTTTCTTAAATTCTGTGTGCATTCTTTGAAGTACTTATCCGTTTTCAATCTGTTATACTGTGCTAAGTAGTAAATAATCGTATCGTGTTGCAAGTCAAAAAAGCTACCTATAAATTGCAATGTCATTGTTGTATTTTCTTTTAGATAGTTAGCTAAAACCATACGATTATAAACTAGCATCTGTTTTCTGCTTCGTCCCTTCAATCCGTAGAGTTCTATCAAATCTAGTAGTTTAATTGGTGTTTGCTCCGTTTCTATTTCCTCTACTGGTTCGTAGTTTACAACATCGTCCACAAACTTATCTAAGCTGTTTAAATCGAAATCTATCTTTTTGTTAAATCTGATAGCTTGTAGGATGTTTAATTCATATCCTAAGTCTTTAAGCATTTGTAAATTTTTCATAATTTTTCTATTTCGGTTTTAACTTCTTGCCAGTATTTAAAATCAGGTACATGATTATCATATTTTGTAATATATTCTTGAATCTCATCAACTGCAATTAAACAACATCTTTTACTTTCTTCTAATGATTGATAAATAATATATTCTTTTGATTCAGGAAAATGCTTATTATTAAATGTATTAATTAACTCTTTTGCTTTTTCTTTTGGACTAATCATAATGTTATAGGTTTATCAATTAATGCAATCGTTAATTCTTCGCTTTCATATCTGTAGTTCTTATAGTCTTTATTCCATTGTACTTGATAACCTTTATCGAATAACATTTTTTCAAGTTCAGGAGTATTCCAAGCTAATAATAACAGATTAAATGTTTTAATTTCAACACTAAAGAAGTTCTCTAAATTTAATTCATAGTGTAATTTTGTTGCTAAGTCTAATTTGCTTTTCATAATCTTATTTGTTTTTTGGTGTGTAACTATTTTTTTCCCATCCATTTTTTACTTTCGCCAATTCTACTGCATACAATCCGAAGAAATACATCGACCATTGGTTAAAGTTTTCGGGTTTGTCTTTTGGGAATACTGTGCGAGCGATTCTTAATGTTTTCATAATTTTAGATTTGTTATGTTTTCAAATGATTCATCGTCTAAAAATTTTATAGACTTATTAGCAATCTCAAAAGCTAATTCTGTTAATCCTTGCTTACTTAGTTTACGATTATTAAACTTTGCAATCTTTTCTATTTGAACGCTATCAATCAATTCAAATGAAATAATACTTCTTTCTTTACTCATATTTTTTAGTTATTAAATTAATTACTGCAAATATATGTATAATTAATTTAATAATAACAACAATAATTAAAATAATTATATAAAAATAAAAAAGCCGTTGAATATCAACGACTTAATTTTAAACTTTCTAGAATATATTAGTTATGGGGCATAATGACGTTCATACCCGTTCGACCTTGATTATACATTAATACTTTCTAATTCTTTTTTATACTTTTCAATCAATTTACCATTTTCAACAATACGCAATTCTAAAAGACTTGTATTTCTTCTTGCTATATCTTCTATTTGGTCGATTAAGTACTTTATGATAATTCTAATTTCTTCTTTTCGTTCCATTATTATTATTTAATTATTATTTACTTTTTTAGAAACCACTTCACCTGTTTTTGCATTCTTCACCGTAACTCCTGATATTTTATTTTCCCCATCATCAGTCCATACAAAGTTAGCTTTTGCAATTTCAGTATTCGATAAACCTTTTGTTTCTTTTTTATGTTCTACTCTTGCCTTTTTAATTACTTCATTGTAATAACATAACCATTGTGCAAAATCTAATAGTAACAATTCTATGTTATCATCATTTACGATATTGCAAAGTTGCTCTAATGTACTAATTTCGTACGTTTTTTGTTTTGTATCCATTATATTAAATTTACTGTGTTAAAAATTACGCCCCATAACAACGCATAAGATAAACGGTTTGACAAGTACACATCCAAGAACCGTTTCTCTTATCCGCAAAACGTTGGGCGCAATTGGACAAACTAAACCAAAATTGACTATTTACTTTCTCGCTTTTCTAATTCAATTAATTTTGAATGTACTTGCTTAAATATTTCCATTAATGATTTTGCACTTTCTTTTGTAACATATAATTCACATTCAGAAATATCAATTAACTTTTCCATTTTACCCGTATTTGATAGTTTGTAAATCGGTTCAGAAAGTACCAAATTCACTTCTGAATAAATATGTTCTTCATTTTCATCTTTTTCTTCTGACTTTAAACTCTTTCCGTAATTTAAAGCGACACTTACTAATTGTTTCGTATAATTTAATTGTTATTTATTTATTTTATTTTCTTGAATACCTATAAGTTCATTTTTATATTTTTCAAGTAGTTTACCTTTTTCAATTAAAAAATCAACATGAATATAATTTTTAGTAACCGAACGTTTAACATCTTCTTGAATGCTATTAATAATTATTTGAATTTCCAATTCTCTATCCATCTTATTAAATTTAAAATTAAAAAACTGCGCCCAACAGCAATTAGCCAATAAGGGCGAATGAGTATCTTTTGTTAGCCCTCATCGGCTAGTTGCAAAACGTTAGTAGAAAAAGAAAAACCCTTTTAAGATTTAGCTTCGTTGCTTTGAATACCAACGTGTGATGATTATAGTTCACAATTACCAGAGTCGCAGTCTGAAAAATCATCGTCATTAAATAGATTACCTTGAACTGAATACTTCAATATAGTTGCCATTGATACGTCTGATAAAAAAGTATTTCCTGTTTTTTGTTCTATTCTATTTGCCCATTCAATTTTTCTTACGTCTTTTGTAGTCATGTGCGAAATCATTAAAGGTTGTCTATTAATACATATTACGCAATTATTTCTATATGCAAAACGTATATGTTTATCATTCCAATAATTGTAAATAATATCTTTAGTTATATTATCTTGTATTAAAGGAAATTTAGCAACTCGATAATCAATCATTCCTAATTTATTTCTTTTATCATTTTTAGAACGACCTATAATTGTTTCAACTTGTTCAAATCCATTAATTGCTTTTAAAGACATTCTTTCAGCTCTATTAATTTCATTTGGTCTATAACCAATTCTCATTTCTACAGGTAAAACATCTAAACTTTTTAAGTAGTTAAATATTGGAAAAAATTTCATTTCACTTGTACAATATCTTACCATTTTATTAGGTAAATAATTTCCTCTATCTAAAATTATTTCTTCAAAACTTTTACCAGAGATAATTTTAATTTCTTTACCTAAAAATTGTTCTAAATCTAAAATAGTATAAATTATATCATCCATTTCAGCAGTACCTATAAATTCTTTTCCAATTCTATCAGATATTAATTGACGTGTTTTTTCATCTTTTCCTTCCATCCATAAACATTCTTTATCTTCTATTCTTACAAGCGAAAATATATTTATATCTGATGGATAATGTTTTGCTATATATGCCGAAGTTTTACCTCCTGATATTGAATTAACTGTAATCATCTTTTTTTTAATTTATTTTAGTCGGGTTTTTCTTCATCTACTAACAAGTGTTACAAGATAGTAGCACGTACTGTGTTTAATATGCTACCATCGTGTAGCACTAATCCGTTAGTAGGCATAATGACGTACATACCCGTTCGACCTAAAGTTCGCTAAAAGGTTTTGATATTGCCAAATCTTTATCTATAAGTCCAAATACATCGAAATGATTTTTAAGTAATTGCTCCATAACGTGATACGGAAAATTTCTACAATCTAATTTTACATTTGTTTTAAAATTAAAATAGTGAATTATCTTAATACCACAATCTGTTTCAGGTCTATACAAATCTTCAATTGGTCGAAGTATTGGTTTTATGTACTGAAATCTAGTATTTTCTTGAAACGATTCATATATTAATATATAATTCTCACCAATAGCATCAATTGAAATAATTCTACCGTTATACATTAATTTCAAGTTATAAGGGAAATAAGGTGCTAAATGTTTTAATTCTAATTTTTCCATTGTTTTAAATTTTAAATTATTACTGTTTGACCTTGATTAAGATTCAAATGTTTCTTCATAATACTCTTCAGCTGGGTCTTTATCACCTTGTTTACCTCCCCATCCTATATTAACATAAAAAGCATCTTTTATTTGTTCCTTTTCCAATGCTTTTGCTTCTTTTATTAAATGACATATTAATTCTTCTGATATCCCTATTTTATTTAATTGTTCAGATAACCAATTTACAGCTGTTTGTTCCTTATTTGATTCCATTTGTTCCTTATTTAGATTTTACACTTGATTTATAGTTAGTTATGCTTTCTTTACAATGTTACTTAAAAAATTACGCCCCATAACAGTGGTTACAATCAAACGGCTGAATCAACCATTACGCTTAAGCCGTCTGCTCGTAGCCACAAAACGTTAGTAGCTACTTCTGAAAAGCCTTAACCACTTCTTTAAATTCGCAAATCCTATCAATAGGTATCAAAGCTTTTACTAGTTTCGCATTGTTTATCTTCGGGCGTCCTGGTGAAGAGTAGGTAATTTGAGGAATCTCCGTTGTATATTTCTTCTCTTTCTTCATATCTAAATACTGGTATCGTTTCTTTTTCTTTATTTGAACGGAGTAGCAATATAAATACTACTCCGATACTTGGTAATATTAAAATCTTATACATTTCTGATTGATATACTTGATTTGCTGAACGTAATGATAGGACGTTGTAATATCTCTCCAGTACTTTCATCTAAGCTAGCTAAACCACTCAAAGCAACTTGCTTGTATTTATCCTCAATCTCTTTCAAGTTATCCTTAGCAATTCTCCACTCCTCAATATCTGAAAAGTCAATCATTCGTCTACCCTCTACTTTTGTTATCTTAAAATCACCTAGTTTAAAAGTCTTTTCTGTGTGTTTCTCAGCTTCTTCGATAGCTTGTTCTTCTATACATTTTTTAGCTTTTACTAAAGCATTCTCAAACTCTTTAAATCTACCTAAACATTCGATTGCTGAAAAGTTGCCTAATTCTACATTCTCTATAAATTGACCTAATAGTGAATCAAAATTTCTGACATTTAATGTTATTTCGTTATTCATAATTTCTATTTATTTAATATCTCGTTAATCTCCAATTCTTGTTGTGCAGTTAATACAAATGATTCTTTTATTTTGCCTATAATCTCAATCTCTCCAGCTTCTAACCTTTCACAAATCTTATTAAATTGCTTTTCGTTAATTAGTTGTTTAGGCTTTTCTGCACTTGCTTGTTGCCCATCATCATCTTGCGATTGCATAGATAATAGATTTTGTAAAGTATATCTACGATAATACGTCAAACACGACCCAGTAGCTTGGGCAGTCAATCCTAAAGGTAATGTTAAATAACTTTCAATAAAACTACCATCTTCTGCGTCTATTATTCTAGTGTACTGTTTACCATCTTCAATCGGTTGTAATAAGATTAAACCTTTAGATAATAGTATCGGTTCAACTGTATCAATTAATGCGTTTATATCAACGTATTTGTTTTTAAAATGTGGATTGGTTGCGTTTTTTGTAGCTTTTCCAATCTCTCTCTTAGCTTCTAATAATTTTGTGTAGTTTTTCATCTTAGTATAAATATTTAATTATTAAATCTCTTATATCATCCATATCCAATAACTCCTGAATATCAATCTCACTATCTTCTAAGGTTACTGCTCCAATGCTGAAATCGTTCTCATCAATCTCATCTGCTCCCCATTGCATAGAACGGTTAGATATTGTACAAACTAAATCTATACCTCTGTATTTTATAAATGCTTTCATAATTCGTCTATTACGTTTATTTGACTTACTAACTCTCTTAATTCTGTTAATGATTTTACTGTGGACATTGTGCAAGTGTATGCAGTCAATAAACCATCTGTTTTGAAATTGTTAGCTAATGCTAATTCCTGAGCGACATATAAGTCTATCGCTTCAATTACTTCTTGTTTTCTCATAATTTTTAGTTTAAATGTTAATTGTTTCCGCAAATATACAACTCTTTTTGAATTAAAAGTACCTTTTATTAAAATAATTCAAAAAAAAAGCGAGTAGTAATAAAACCACTCGCTAATTAACTAAAAACCTAAAATTATGAAATACGAATATAGTTATAATTTTGGATATTTTAAACCATTATCTATAAACATTTCTTTATTCTGTAAAGTTCGCCAAGTATTACCGAAAGTTTTCTCAAAATGTGGAGCATCCTTAAAAGACTTCCAATCTCCACCCCAAGACCAACCTTTAGCTTTAAAGAATTTAACAACTTTCATCCAATGTTCATCAATATCGAAAGAAGCAGTTTCAAAAGTTCCGTTATTGTCTTTGTCTTTAAGTATTACAATGTCAAAAGCTAAACCGTAATTGTGGATTGATTGACCGCCACGTGCGTTAGTTACTTTTGGTCTTTGGTTGTATAGCTTGTCTTGTTCTTCAATACTTCTGTAAACGTACGCAAAACGCAACCTAACACCTTTTGGTAATAGATTATTGCATTCAATATAATCTTTCTCTAATTCACTTCTTAAAATTGGGTGAATAGTCTTAATTCGGTCTAAGGTTATTTTGTCCATCTTCGTAAAATTTAGTTAAAACTATTACTACAATTAATATAGTAATTAATTCAATCATTGTTTAGTTAGCTTAGAAATAGCACTCATAGTAGTTCCAACCGTTACCAATATTGCGCCTACCGTAGCAGTTGCAGGGAATGTAACTAAAGCACCGCCAACAATACCAACACCAATACCAACCTTAATAAGTTGTTTAAAGAATCTCGGTGTTTCTGACTTCCATCGTTTATTTATCTCTCTCATTTCTTATCGTTTATTAATTGTTTTAAATCGCTTTTAATTTCCTTAAAATCCTCTTTAATGTCGGTGTACTCTTTTAGTATTTGCTCAAACTTCAAGTTGAATAAGTCTAAAATATTACGTCTGTCGCTTTTAATGTTGTGTTCAATAGCTTCGATGTTAGCTTTTAGACCTATATACTTTTCGTTGAATTTCAGTATTTGCTCGTCATACTCTTTATTTTTATCACGAAGCATTTTTAAAAATCCGCTAATTATAGCCATTGCTATTGCGAAAATCCAACCAGCTATCGATTTTTCAGTTTCGTTCATACTATTGGAGTTATTGGTTTAGGGAAATATTCCGATAATGATAAACTAGTAATAAAACTTAATTCTGTTTGTAGCTCGTCAATATACCATAAACCTAAACAGTAGTAATACTCTTGTTCACTAATTACCCAATTATCGTTTAAATCTTGTATAGGATTGAAGTAGCAAACACCGTCATAAGTTTTACCTACCAAAATATTTTTTTGTTGTTCTGTTATTATTGCTATCATATCCTAAACATTTCTCGCTAAAGTTGTTTGCATATCTTGAACTAAATTGTAAAAAGCTAATGCTTCGGCATCTGTTAAACCATCACCTACCGACATAAAAGCATATTGTCTATTTGACCAAATAGTACCATCGTGAAATCTACCTAAATGAATATTACCAGAAGATAAACCAGAACTAGATTTAGTTATAGTAGCTACTAAGCTATTGTTTTTAAATAGTTTTTCAGTAGTTGAAGAAGTTCTATTTATTATCCTCATACCTGACGAACTACCATCTGTATAAGTAGAATAAGAGAAAGCCTGATTCACTTGGAAATAAGTAGTACCACCGTAATTGATAGCCATATCAGGTGAATAGTTTGAAGCATTTGAAGCGCAAACATCAAACACCGCACTTGAATTATTAGTCCTAGAATAAACTGAAACGTGTGTATTATTTAAAGAAAGAGCAGTACTAGGTTGTATATATGTTTCTGCATACCCATTCGTACCACCCAATAAAACACCATTAGAACTATGCGTCATTCCACCACTAAAAAGCAATCTATAAGCTGAGTTACTGTCTGCTGAATTAATAAAATTATACTTATGAGTTGAACTTGTTCCTCCCACAAATGGATAAACCGCCTTCATCTTAGTGTCTAAACCGTTAGATATTAACCCTAAATCAAACGTGTTTAAAGCACCTAGAATAGTTGCATCTGTTATACCAGTTGCAGTTGCGAAAGCGGTAGTTCTAGCAGTATATGCTGAACCTTTACTCATACTATTTATTAGTCTGTAGTACATATTATGCTTGCTGATTTAAACCTACAATATCCCATTTCGCATCCGTACTATTGTAGATAATACCTAGATACATAGTTTTAGAAATTACCGTTGTTGTCGGTAGTGTTATTCCTATTGCTCTATAATTAGTATCGAATGTTATACCTCTCGCAGTTCCGTTGTCTTTAATACGAATCATTAACGCCTGACCTTCTGTGAATGTCCCCGTTGGATTTGCAAGTGTTAAACCAGTTGCTTGAGCGGTTATTTTTACTAAGTCGTTTGTGCTTGTTGGTGTTACTGTTGCAGAACTAGTAATAGATTGAACTCGAGCATCAATTTGACCGATTATATTAGGAGCAGTAATAGTACCGATAAAATCAACTCCGTTAGCTTCATTTATTATTATAGAGTTAACTGGTGAATTACTTCCATTTGGTACGTTTGATATAATTATCTTAGTACCAGCGAAAGTTGTATGGTCTTGACTTGCAATAGCAGTTATAGAAGCACAATCACCATTACCACCATTAAAAGTGTATTGACCTAAAAAATCATTATTTAAAGCTACAGTTTGACTTGTTATAGTTCCTCTTTTTCTAGTCATCCTAGTTAATGGATGAACGGTAGTAGATACTGCAGTTTGAAATAGTTGAGCGTATGTGTCTGAAACAATATTAATACCGTAAGAAAATAACTGAGTAAATCTTGAAAGTAAGGTATTATTTTCCCTTACTTTAACATATCCATTTCTTGAAATTCCAGCAGTTTTATTGCTTCCAGCATCATTAAATGAACTATCTAAAACAAATTCAGTTGAATCAGGAATAATTTTGCTAACATATACAGTACCATTATAAATCCACGTAGAACCATCAACAGTTGAATAATATAAAATATCAGTTGTAGCTGGTGTATTTGGGTCAAAAACAACTCCAGCAGTTGTAGGAGTTAATTTATCAAATGCAACCTCGCTAGATGGTGTAGATGGAACAACTAATGCTTTTAAATCTGCTCCATCTATTTTTTGACTTGTGAATGTAGTATCGCCATTATCAATAGCAATCATAATTAAGTCAGTATCTTGAATTTCAGTACCTACAAATGGAGGTCTTGTGCTTAATTTACTCATAATACAAAATTAGTTAAATTTTTAACAATTAATAGTAAGAACGTGAATTTTTTATTTTATCATTAAATACACATTTCAATGATGGTTTATCTGTTGTCTCGACATACTCAATTTCTGCACTTTCGGAAACAATACAAGGATAATCTAAATAGTATTTAACTGGATTCTTGAAATTATAATCTGATACATAAACCTCATTTTCAGATAATAAATGTAAATCAACTAAACTTTCAAGGTAGTTAATAGGCAAACTTTTAGTTTCTAAGAAGTATTTATTCAAATTCTCTCTAGTTACCTTGTTAATTTTTCTATCTGAGTAGATAATATTGTCCACCATAGTATTAGGTTGTCTATCACCGAAGTAACCGCCAAAACGAATAGTATCAATAACATTTGAATTAGTAAAGTCTATGTTTTCAATAGATTGTTTAGAATTGAATATACTTTTTAAACGAACTGTGTTTTTCACTTTCAAAATATCATACTCTTGAAGTGAATACTCACCCCATTCGATAGTATCACTTATTCCAGCTATTGTGTAATCAATTTTTAAAGTATAACAACCAACTCCATTAATATCTAGTTGTTCTGTCCAATCAACTTGACAATATTTAGAATAAGTATCATTCTTAAACGATATAGGAGTAGGGTTATCTACTAAAACACCTTCTTTATAAAGTCTAAATACAACCGTATCACCATTATATGCTTTTATCCACGCACCAGTTATATCTTGTTCCCAACTTTCACCGTTTAATTTTCCGTAAACGTTATAAGCTACACAATTACAAGCATCATCAAAATAACTAGGTAATGTTAAGTTAGTTTTTTTCTTAGTTAGCAAAACTTTGTTAAATTCTGCATAACCTCTATTTTCATAGTCTATTCCCATTCTAAATATGTATTATCTTCAAATTGTATTAAATCTCCATTCTCAAACTGAACTCCTTCAATAGCATCTGAAATATAAATTTTTGATGTTATTTTAGCATTATTACTTAATTTACTAACATCCAATAAGCAACTAAATGTAGTTATATTGCTAACTGTTGCAGTTGTTAATGTAGTACCTGAAATTGGATATATCGGACTATTTGCGTTATTATCAAAATCAATTATTGTAGATAATAAATATCTAGGACTTGATTCTGTTTCTTCAATCGTTATTTCACCCCAAAATGATGTACCTATAACTGTTGAATGGTCGTGAATAGCTTTTATAGTCATTATTTCACCATCTAATAAAGCAGTAACTAAAGTGTTATCTGAACGATATAATTCAAATGTAGTAGTTATTAAAGCTTCAGTATTGTAGTCGCTAATTGGTAATGATTTTCTATAAACGTAGTCAGTTGTACTATTACTTAATGTTATCTTTGCTTTTATTGACCAATCACCAGTAATGTAATTTAACCATTTATTGTTTTGATTAGGGTAAAAATCATTAGGTGCATTTATTTGAGTTTCCCAATATCTCCAATTATTAATGAATGGATAGTAAACTGTCCAATAATCTCCAGTTAAATCACTTGTTAAATGTGCTTTTTTCTTAGTTGATGTAGTTGGTAAGTCATTACCTACACTTTGATACTCATTTAAAATATATTGTCCTAAACTATTTATAGGTGCATTTGATAAGTCAAAAAATACTTTTTCTAACTCAAACTCTTCAAACGTTACACTATTATAAGCAACTATTGAAAGTTTAAGACTATTCCAAACATCGAACGGTGTGAATCCGAAAGCTGATTTAAAAGCTAAATTATCCTCAATATTTGATTTTGTTAATGTTATAGAACTAGGATTTTCAACATTTTGATTATGTCGTATAAAAGTAGTAAAATCTGAATCAACTGATAACGGTAGCTCACTTGCAACCTCTTTTGTTAATTGGTCTTTAAATACTAAATGATTAATGTTTCCACATCGTACCCAAATATAAAACAACCTATCATCTGTATCTTTACTTTCAATAAATGAAGTAAATAAAGGTGTGAAATCAAACTCAATAGTTTTAACCGTTCCAACCGTTGTAATACTTGTTATTTCGATTGTATAACCTGAATTGTAACTTGTATATGTTCCAACTGCTAAAGGTACATAAGAGTTAAGTAAATAAGATAATTCTTTTTGATTCGTTACCTTATTCTTATAATACGTTGTATCATTTGAAATATAACAAGCTCCCAAATATAAACTTGTACTACTTGAATCAATTACAACAGTATTACTTGATGCGGTTGCATAATCTAAGCTTGTTATTCCAGTTGTTAGTGTGCTATTTACAGTTTCAACGTTGAAAGGTTCATCAAACCATCCAGTATTTGCATTTTCACTAAATTCTAAACTTGTTAAGTTAGATATATCACCAGCTACTGAATAAAATGAGTATTTAAAGCAAAGTTTTAAGCAAGTTCCTAATTTAAACCAATCCTCTTTATAAATACCACTTTGAATGAACGTTGAAACGATTGTATAAACTCTAGAACTGTGAGCATCTGCATTTCTAGTAAGTACCGAACTAATAACATATTGCCCTGATTGTTTACCAACTAGTGAACCAGTTTTAGTACCTGAAACAGATAACGCATTTAAACCAGTAAATTTAATAGTTGTTAGTTCACCATCAATTAACGAGTTATAAGTAGGATTTGCAGAATTATCAACGTGGTTTAAATTAAAATCTAACTCATCAAAATTACGTTCTGTAGATAATTGTAGAATATATTCGTTCTTATCAAAATAAGCTCCAATAGTTGCAGAAAATCTAATAAACGTATCATCTACAGAATCAACGGTAAATGTTCTAGTTGAGTTTAAAGTCCAAGTATCTTTCTCATACAGTTTTAAACTAACAGTATCACCGATACGAAAACCCTCTTTTTTCCAACTCTTTTTACCTAACAATTGCAGTTGATAATTAACCCAATCAATCTGAAAACTATTTAAAGAATCTTCTTGAATTAAAATGTTAGCTTCAACTACAGTAGTTAAAACTATCTTATCACCAGCATTTGCTTTATATGAAGTAGTAACATTGCCGAAAATGTCCGTAAACGTATTACTTATGTGTTTCAGTCCCATATTTCGATTTTATTTTTTCAATTGTTTTTTCATCAATATTTCCACTTTCTAACATCAATTGCATAGTTTTAATATCTGCATAGATTGGTAAAACTTCTTTAGAATGTTCATTGTTTAGTTTACTTAATTCAATAGATAATTTATTAAATGATTCTATTTGTTTAGCCTTCAAATCCTCTATTCTAGTTTGTAGGTCTTTAATTTCTGAACTATCCATTTATTTCTATTGTTGTTAAGAATTTACTAGCATAATCATAAGGCTCTTTATAGCTAATAGTTGCGAAACTTTCCATATCCTTATATTCAAAGTTTAGAAGCTCACAAATTTTACCGTTTATATTAGCCCAATTATTATTTAACAAATTTACAAAAATTTCATCATTCATTAATATTTTAACAGATTCTTTTACCTTATATCCGTTTAATTGTATTTGTGAAAGATAATGATAGTTATTCCATAACGATTCAGCACCTATTTTATCAATGTAGTTTTCAAGTTGTTTACCGTTTGTAGTGTACAATAATTTAGTTTGTACGAAGTATTGTTGCCCTATTATTAAAACTCCTATTCTATCCTCAATAATCGAAGTGTATGAAGTACTACAAATTGAATCAATAACACTAAACAAGTCTTTTGCTCGTTGTTCAATCCAGTTTAATGTTTCTTTTCTTCTACCTAAAGCGAAAGGTATGTTAATATCTCTAACTCCTTTGATATTGTCATTAAAAGATGCTTGTATTGATTCAGTTGAAACTTCATAATCTGTAACATCAAAATTATCTAAAGTATGATAATCTGAGTAGTCAGGTTGATAATGAATGTAACATCTTTTCCAACTTTCATAAGTGTTTAAAGTGTATTTATCTTGTCTAGAATCTTGCAAAGCTAAAGAAGTAGTAATTTGATTAGTTGCTATATTTTTCCAATAATCTACTTTTTCAATTTCTACTATTCCGTTGCTAACTCTACATTTTGCGTTAAATGTCGTTTCAATTGCTTGAATTAACTGCCAAACTGAACTAACTGAATCACTTCCAGTTGGATGCCCTTTTGTAAAAGCGAAATCTAAATCATTTGCAGTAAAGTCAATAATATAGTTTTTTAGCTTTTTACCGTTATACTTCGATTTAGTCAATGGAACTGGTAAAACTGTTAAACCATCTAAAGAATCCAATAGAGTAGATTTAAACGTATAACCGAATGACTGACAAGATTTGCTTAATAACTCTTTTACTTTACAAGCTTTAAAATTCCTAACTTTTGGAAATATTAATTCGCTTAGTTGGTCTGTCATTTTCTTAATTGCAATAATCAAAAGTATTGAATAAGCAATTTCTAAAGCTAGTTTAACTGCATCCTTGACAATATCCCAAGGTTTAGCAACTACAACCGCACCAACTCCAACACCAACATCAGGAATTATATCAGCGGTTAATTCAGCGGTTAAGTTAGCTATCTTTAAAATTTGAGTTTCTAAGGCTTGAACCATCACAAAAAGCGAAATAGATAATGATAAACCCATTTCAACCTGATTTTGTGGTATTATAATATAAGGAACATCAATATAATTGAAGCTTGCCTTTTTTGAGAAAGCTAAATAATCAAAGCTTGTACCTTGTGCTTTTTCATAGAAATTATCTTGATTCTTTAATCGTTTTATCTTTACCTCAACCTCATAATCTTTGTATATTGGTTGCTCTGTTAAATCAATATAATAATCTATTTTAGTACCGTTTGATAGTTGTACTTGATAAGGTATTCCAGCAAATGAACCCATTGAAGCTAACCAATTTTCAACCTCTCGTTTACCCTCATTTGGTAGTATAATAGTATCAACATTTAAAGACAAATCTCTATGGTCTTTATCACTCATAGAAGTTGAATCTGTCCAATTAGAAACAAAACCTATACTTTCAATATTTCGGGGTGTTATTTCAACCCCATTTATAAAGTGCCTCATTTTACTATGTATCTATTTGAATAAATTGAATTTTTAGTTGTTTTAGTTTCAACTATACTCATTGCTCCCTGAATAATTTCACCAGCTTCGATTTTAAAATCAGGTTTGTTTTTAATGATATTTTTCAAGTCTTGAATTTCACTAATCAAAGCCATATTTTGCCAGTTACCTACATTTGAAGTTGCCCCCTCTTTTAGTTTAACTAATTCACCACTATTTATTTTATTCATTGTCAAGGCTAAATCTTCATTTGAAACATTGCCTATCAACTTGTTTTGTTCTTTCGTTAAAACTCGCTCATTCGGGTGCAATATTGCGTGAAATCCACCTCTACCATCAATACCATTTCCATTCTTTCCAGTATCTTCAGTTCCAACTTCAAAAGATGGTAAGGTTTTTAGCAACTGAGTTAATAAAGTTATATCGCTAAATGTTTTCATTACTGGATTCTTTACAGATGAATCACCAGCATTTTTTGCATAGGCATTTACACCACCCTCTAACAATTTCCACATAGCTTGTTTTTTCAATTCAGCTTGTTTTTTCTTATTTGCTTCAACTATTTGTTGATTCTCTAAAGCTAAACTCTCCTTTGCTTGTATGTTTCCATTTTTAGCTAAATCTGCATATAAAGAATATGCTTTTTCGTGTTGTTGTTGCTCTTTCTCTATTTGTGCAATTTTTCTGTTTGATTGGTCTATAAAATAATCAGCAGAGAATTTAACAACTGTATTAAAGTCCTTTACAAATGTAGATTGAGTTTTTTTAACCTCACTATTAAGTAACTTTTGATATTCAATTTCTAGTTTAGTCGTATCTTCGTGCATACGTTTTAAGAAATCAATTTTATCTTGAAGTATAGCTAATTGATTTTCTTTTTCAAGTTTAGCCATTTCCTCATTTGTATGCTTACCTTGTAAAATCTTCAATTCTCTTAGCTCTCCTTCGTGTTCAATCTTCATTAATGTTTCATCTTTATAAGTAGTTAAAACATCTTCTAAGTGCTTGTTTAATTGTTCCCAGTCGTATTTTTCTAGTTCATCATTAATTGCTTTTGCACCTTTTAATCTTTTATTAAAATAATCTTTTTCATCTTTATCTAATTTAGTTTTCGTCTTTGTATTTCCAAAGCCTAAACCACCTTTTTCATCTGTTGCAGTAGCTATTTTTAAACCATAATCTTCTAAATGTTTGTTCAGTATTTCAAGTTGTTTTTGTTGTTCAATAAGTTTATTTGTAGTTTTTGTTAATCCTGTTTGGTCACGCAATAACAAATCATTAATATCTTCACCTTCTAAAGCTTTTTTCTGCAAATCGTATTTTATTTGAGCTTTAAACTTCTCGTTTTGTGTATCTTTTATTTCTTTTTCAAGTTTCAATTGATATTGTAAATTTCTAGCTATTTTCTCCTCATTGATTTTAATTTGAAATTCTTGTTTTTTATATTCAATAAAATCTTTTACAGATTGGTTTAATTGGTCTTGAAATTGTTTCTCATTACTAATATTTTTTAAAGTAGTTCCATATTCTTCATTAATTTTAGCAATTAAATCACGTCTTTCCTTACTATTTTCATTTGTTCTTTTCAACGTTTGAATTAAACCAACATATTGAGCCGATTCTTTACTAACATATTCAATACCTTGTTTATATTCTTTATTTAGGTTTTCTCTTATTTTACGTTGTTTTTCTATTTCTTTATTTGCACCACTCAAATTAGATACCCATTCAACTATTTTAGCACCGTAAACAGTTAATAAAGTAACTCCAACACTCAATAAAGTACCAACTGAAAATATAGAAGCTCCTATTTGACTAAATACACTTTTAACAGGTTGTCCTTGTGCTATTAATTCCTTGTTAGCTTGTTTAATCTTTGAAATCTCATCAAAGAAAATAGGCAAGTTGTTAGATATAGCCATAAACCCAGTACCTACACTATTTGCAAAGGCTGGCATCTCTCTAGATAATTGATTAACTGAATTACCTAAACCGTTATAAGCCATTGCATAATTACCAACATTACGTTGATGGTTTCCCATTGAAGCATCTACCTTTTTAAGTGCATTATCGTACGACTGCATACGACCTTCAATGTTAATCATTCTTTTTATTTCGGCATCTGTAAGTTTTCCAGTTAATTCTAGTTTTATCGCTAAATCTCTATATTCATTTCTAAGTTTACCTAACCAACTATTAACACGAGAATAAGCACTTTGAAGCATTTGCTCACTTCTAGTTAATTTTTGCGTTATAGCTTCGCTTTGTGCTTTTTGTTTAGCTAAATCATTTTCAGCTTTTGCTTGTTTAACTTTTGCTTGTTGTAAAGCAGTAGCAACCTCTATTTCACCCTTTTCTAGTAGTACTTTTTGCTTAATTGCGTTATTCGCTTCTAATATTGCAATTTTCGCTTGGTTAATATCGGTTACACTATTTAATTTAACGTTATTTAAACCTTCCTTAGATAGTTTAGCAGTTTGTCGTAATTCATCGTTAAAAGCTTTTATTTTAACTTGTGCTTGTTCAAATTCGATTATAACACTCTTTAAAATGTCATTTTCGATTATGTCGGATTTTTTTATTGATTCAGCCATTATTTTTGTTTTTGTAAAGTATCTATTAACTCAAAATATTGAGAAACTGTTGTATTGTATAAAGTAAGTGTGTACCCTTGCATTTTAGATAAATGATTAAGCATCTTTTGAATCGTAATTTCTTCACCACCTTTATTTGTTAATGAGTTTATTTTAAATTCTAAGGCAGTAATTTTATTTAATTCAAATCGTTTACCAGTTATAACGTATTCAAGTTGTGCCTTTGCTTTGTTTACAGATAACCTTAAAAACTTTTCGTAGTCTTCAGGTAGTCCAAAACGTTCTAAATATTGATTTTGAAGAACTTCCCATTGTTTTGAATCTTCTTCTTCAGTTCCATCTGTTAAAGTTCGCCTAGTGTACTTAATTTCTCCATTATTACATTTAACCCACGCATTTAAAAACATTTCATCAATTGATTCGTAGTATCTTTCTAATGTAGTCAATGTAGGCTTTGTTAATAATCTCTTTAAGCTTTTCAATATGTTCATCATTCAATGTTGTTAAAAATTGTGAGTATTTAGTATAAAGGTTTTCATTTCCTTTTCTACCATCTCCAGTAATCTCAATTAAGTATTCAGAAATATAAACTTGCATCGAGTTATAGAAATATCCAGTATCTTCAAAAGTATAGTTATCTCCTTGTTGTTTTCTTCCTTTACTTATTAATTGAGTAGCATAACTATAAGTACCTTGTAAA
>Ga0247722_10000602_pt1 | contig 21512 bp, 16 predicted proteins | sample MSEWelMarce3H_FC_FD_189094 | JGI IMG/M metagenome (GOLD analysis project Ga0247722, IMG submission 189094) | Subsurface sediment microbial communities from gas well in West Virginia, United States - MSEEL Well Study Marcellus 3H_FC | ecosystem: Environmental > Terrestrial > Deep subsurface >... | reverse complement strand
AATCAGCATGGCGTGGAATACGCGGTGGCCTCTCTAGGCACGGCATGCACACCAGAACATATTCGTAAGCTATTGAAGCTGGCCGATGAGGTCTATTTTTGCTTTGATGGTGATAAAGCAGGTAAGAAAGCCGCTTGGCGGGCGCTAGAAAATAGTTTAGAGCAACTGGTAGACGGTAAAAAATTAGCGTTCCTCTTTTTGCCTGCTGAGCATGACCCTGATTCTTACGTGCAAGAATTTGGCCAGCAGCGCTTTGAAGCTGCCTTATTGCAAGATTCTGTGCCACTAGCACAGTTTTTACTGAAAGAATTATCTAGCCAAGTTCAGTTGGAAAGCGAAGAAGGGCGGGCTAAATTGATATCCTTAGCGGCTCCAATGCTCTCTCAGGTCAAAGCGCCAGCCTTTGGAATGATGATTCGTAAACGCTTGGCCGAGTTATCTCGCTTAGAAATGAGCGAATTAAGCACCGTTTTGGATGGCGGCCCTGTAAGATCTGTGCCGGAATATTTGCCCGTTGAAGGTTTTCAGAGTGAATCGGCCCCAGCGCCTTACGGTCAGCCGTGGGAACAGCAAGTCGTCCGGCCCGAAAAACGAGCTTGGCAAGCCAATTGGCAGCCAAAAAGTAAGTGGAAAGGGCGGGCAGGTGAAAAAATACCAGCAAGCCAAATGCCAAGACCAGCACCTAGGGCCGCGCCGACTGGGCCGGTGCATCAATTGATTCAACTGGTGTTGGCGCACCCAGATTTAGCACGACGCAGCGAACCAGTATGGCAAGCTTGGCCAGAGACTGAAGCCGTTGGTTTGGCACAGGAGTTGCTTAATAAAATTTGTAATTACCCTTTGCTGGGTAGTTTGCAACTCGTAGAGTCATGGCAAGGAATGTTTGACTACGATGTACTACATCGTTTGCGTATTTCTGGCGGGGAGTACTTTGATAAGGCTTCCGAGGCCGAGCTTGAAGAGCAATTGGCCGCAACGCTAAAAGCGGTAGAAGTCAGTGTGATTCGCCCGATGATGCAAGAGCGTTTTTATGCTCTGACCTATAAGCAAGCGAATGGTGGACTAACAGAGGGAGAAAAACTGGAGTTTGCAGCACTCGTATCTCACCGATAAACGGCAATTGAAAACGTACGACTGTTTGCTGTGCATACAAAGCGAACCCTAGCATTACCATGGGTAATAAGGGTTCTGGGCAGATAGCCATACGCAGTACAAACAGCTTAGCGTTTTGCAGTAGCAGTAAGGTGGGTGCACTTATGCCGAAGAGTTGTCATCAATTTGTGATACAATCTACGGTTTTCCCGAACATACCTGAACTCGAGAGTCATGGCGGCAGATCAAGAAATCGACAAAGACGACCAAACGCAAGCTGATTTGCGTGAGGCCAATCGGCCCTCCGAGGAGAAGGCCGACCCCGAGCAACGTAAAGCGAAGTTTAAAACGCTGATCGTGCTCGGTAAAGAGCGCGGCTATCTAACCTACGCCGAGATCAACGACCACCTGCCAGATGACATGCTGGATGCCGAACAAATCGAAGGCATCATCAGCATGATCAGCAATATGGGCATCCAGGTGTACGACGAAGCACCAGACGTTGAAGATATGCTCATGTCCGATGCAGCGCCGTCTGTGCCGGATGAAGATGCTGCTGAAGAAGCAGAAGCAGCACTATCTTCCGTTGATGCAGAGTTTGGTCGTACTACTGACCCAGTGCGCATGTATATGCGTGAAATGGGGACGGTAGAGCTCTTAACCCGTGAAGGCGAAATTGAAATCGCCAAACGGATTGAGGATGGTCTTAAGCACATGATCCAAGCGATCTCGGCTTGCCCAACTACTGTTGCCTATATTTTAGGCTTGGTAGAAAAGGGCTTGGCTGATGAGATCCGCATTGATGATGTGATCGACGGCTTTATTGATCCTAACGCAGACGAAAACACCCCACCGCCAATCGAAGTGATTGAAGCGGAAGCAGAGGATGCTGACGAAGCGGCAGAGATCGAAGAAGAAGGCGAGGAAGACGACGGTAGCGCAGCAGCTAAAGCCAATCTTGAGCTATTAAAAACTCAAGTGCGTGAGCATTTTGACATCGTGCGCGAGCACTTCGATAAAATGATCAAAGCGCTGGCTAAAGAAGGCGCGCACGGCAAAACTTATCTGGAGCATCAGCAAGCGATTGCTGGGATCTTCCTGATTACACGCTTTGGCGCTCGCCAAGTTGAATCGCTTTGCGATCAGTTACGCGGCATGGTGGATGAAATCCGCAGCAGCGAACGTGAAATCATGGATATCTGTACCGTTCGGGTAAAGATGCCGCGTGATCACTTTATCAAAACCTTCCCTGGTCGTGAAACAGATACGACATGGGTAGTGGATGAGATCAACTACGGGCACAAATACTCGGCTATTTTGGCGCGCTATCAGCACGCTATTATGGAAAAGCAACAAACTCTGGCTCAGCTGCAAGTTAACGCAATGATCCAGATTAAAGACCTGAAAGAAATCAACCGTCAGATGTCGACGGGTGAGGCTAAAGCTCGCCGTGCTAAGCGCGAAATGATTGAAGCCAACTTGCGACTGGTTATCTCGATTGCTAAGAAATACACCAATCGTGGCTTACAGTTCCTAGACCTGATTCAGGAAGGCAATATCGGCCTGATGAAAGCGGTAGATAAGTTTGAATATCGCCGTGGTTACAAATTCTCGACTTACGCAACATGGTGGATTCGCCAAGCGATTACACGCTCGATTGCCGATCAGGCCCGTACTATTCGTATTCCGGTACACATGATCGAAACAATCAACAAGATGAACCGCATTCAGCGGCAAATCTTGCAGGAAACCGGTATTGAGCCGACTCCTGATGAGCTAGCTGATCGCATGGAAATGCCGGAAGACAAAATCCGCAAAATCCTCAAGATCGCTAAAGAACCAATCTCGATGGAAACGCCGATTGGTGACGACGACGATTCCCATTTGGGCGACTTTATTGAAGACGCAAACAATTTGGCTCCAGCCGAAGCAGCTATCTACGCAGGCTTGCGTGAAGCGACTAAGGAAGTGCTAGATACACTTACACCACGTGAAGCAAAAGTTCTGCGTATGCGTTTTGGTATTGATATGAATACCGATCATACGCTGGAAGAAGTGGGTAAGCAGTTTGATGTAACGCGTGAGCGTATCCGTCAGATCGAAGCCAAGGCCCTGCGTAAGCTTCGCCACCCGACTCGTTCAGAAAGACTGAAAAGTTTTGTTGAAAGTCAGGCTAGTGAAGGTTAGAATAGCGCCTCTTTTCGAGTCCACTCGAAAATAAAAGAATGACGGGCCTGTAGCTCAGTTGGTTAGAGCAGAGGACTCATAATCCTTTGGTCGTCGGTTCAAGTCCGACCGGGCCCACCAAAATTTTGTTAAAGAAATGCCCAGCTTAGGCTGGGTATTTTTTTGCCTGTCTACTTTTCCGTGTCCATCTCAGGGAGGTTCTTTCCCCCCTTTTCTTCTACTAGACAAGTCACTAGCAGCCTGTCGGACTTAAGACTGACCTACTTCGGAAAAGCCGGATTTGGCCATATTTCACGCATTTTCTCGTTGAATAGCCAGCTATTCGCCTCAAAAACACGCGAAATCTGTCTCAAATCGGTCTTTCCCTCGCTACGATCGCTTAAGTCCGACAGGCTGCTAGTAAAATTAATTCAAGAATGTACTTATCTGTAACATTGTCGGTTACTCAATAGATAGTCGAATGATGAATGAGCTGGTGAGGTATTCAGGACGAGGTAGTCAATATTGCGTGCATGACTTTTGATGGCGAGGGGTAATGGCAAGCTTTGGGAAGGGGGCTGCTATGGCAATGCACCAATGGACTGCTTTTGTTTGGGGTGGGGCGCTCAAGAATGAATTGATTCATCAAGGGTCTACAAAACACGAGCAAAGGAGCAGGGTTAGATCATCTACTATATTTATTAAAATTTTTTTATAGCAGGATTTGCCGCCATTCGCGTTTGAACAATGAAGCGCCAAAGGTATTTGCTAAGTCATTTGAGTTGGCTGTTAAAACGCAGCCCTCAAACAGAGTATTGGCGGGTTGATGCGTTGTCTTTGGGGCCGGCTCCAGACGGGCTATGAGCATGCAACAGATTGCTCATCTGGGTGGGGTTGTCACTATCGTGCATCGCCTTAGATATTACTGAGAATGCCAATCTGATGGTGTGCAGGCGTATTGTGTTTTCCAGCATCAGCTACCAACTGCGGGATGATCTGGGGGTTTTGCACAATGTTATCTAGCATGAGTGATCTGCCACCCTTCAATGGCATTTTCCTAGCGTTACTTACCGATCAAATAAATGATCGAAGTATTGCCCCTCAACAAAGCACAGATACTAAATGTGCATTCGTACTTATTCTAAGGTCTGTTGACGTTTCATTCACAATTGCGCTGAGCCTGAAAATGGCCAAGCATAACGCAGTGAATGGCCGTTTTCCGGCCCAGCCCCATTGCTGAGCGAGGAAAACCCCCTCACACGCTAAGGGTTGGCTATATGTTTGGGTCTGCACGGCGTTAAAAGATGCTCATGGTACTCGTACCACCTCACGCCTTTTGCCTTGTTCAGCCCGCTGCTACTTGAAGGAGCTGCTTTAAAGCAGCGGTAATTATGCAAATTGAATGGCAATCTATATATAAATAAATGAAGCTAAAAAATAAAAGGCCGCAAACCATTAGGTAAGCGGCCTTAATTATTGTGGTTACAGCCTAATAATGCAGATGTTGTATATATACAAAAACAAGGAGGTGATTATAGCAAGGTATTTTACCTATAAAATATGCCATTTTAATAATACACAGCGATTAATTTGCAAAATTACTACATCATTACACCTGCGATATTAAGGAAATTTTACTGATTAATGATGTAGTCATTTTGTATATGCAGTATTGCTCAATAAGTATGGCTAGTTTAGACGATATAAAGAGAATAATTACTCTTTTTCACAAAATCAGCGTATTTATGTAAGTTTAAACTTGGTTATTTAGTAAGTTATTAAAAGGTAAGGGCTGATGGGTAATTTATCCATGTGTGTGTTGCATTATGCTATATAAGCAACATGTAATATCTATCAAATAGTGCAGTAAGTTTAAAAGACGGGTAAACTGCACTAATAAATAAATAAATAAATAAATAACAAAAATTTCATAAAGAAGGGTGTTGTACGGTAGGACATTTGCAATACTACTGATGTATCTTCATTAATTATAAGATGATTAAAAAAGTAAGGATGCAAGTGATGTTGTTTCGTGCCTGCCTAATTGGAGTGTGCTTGGTCGATTATGCGCAAGCTGCTTATGGTCCTGAAGATGTTTTTAAGTTAACAGCAGATGTTGCATATCAATACGACAGCAATACATTTAAGCTAGATGAAAATAAAGATAATTTACAAACAGCTAAACATAAAAAAAAATCTGACTCAAAATTGGAAACGCGTTTAGGTACAAGTTTAGATTTAGTTGTATCTCGCCAATTTGTTCATGTAGCGGCTGATGTAAATCAGATTAATTATAGTAATTTTACTGATTTAAACCGCAATGAATGGAGTGTAAATTTAATTTGGGATTGGGCTGTAGGTAGTATTGCAACTGGGCAGTTAAGGACAAGCACATCAACACGCATGGCTTCCTTTGAGGATAATATTCTTGGCTCAAATAGCAATAGTGTTTTGGATATGCAAAAGCAAAATAGCATAGATTGGCAAGGGGCATTGCAATTACAAAGCAGCATTGCCATTATTGGCTCTGTAATAGTTAGCACTGAGCAACATGATATAAAAAATTATATTGATGCAAAAAATGAAATGGCTAGCATAGGATTGAGGTACAGTTCAAGCAAAGGTAATTATATCTCAGCTAAGCATAGTTGGCGAAAGTATATCTATGATCAAGATTTATTTTTAAGGGCTGGCTTTACCGAACAAATTACCTCACTAGATCTTGCCTATGCGCCTGATAGTAAAGTAGATATAAACATTTCTTTAGGAATAAGCCGTTGGGTTTCTGATTTTAATAATGAAAAACAATACACTCCCCAAGGTGATTTAGGGCTTCTTTGGCAGGTCACAGATAAAACACGGCTAAGATTCAGCTACGGTGAAAAATTTGCAGAGTTTACAAGCGGCGCAGGGCGAAACTTAGATCAGTATATGAATTTTAATGCTCGATGGACTATGTCAGAAAAAATAAATTGGAATCTTGATTTGAACCAGCGTAATCGTAGTGTTCAAGTTGCCGGAAGTGAATCAAGTAGTGAAGAAGAAACAAATACCGCACGCTTAAGCATTGGCTATAAAGCATTACAACAGCTAACAATTAATAGCTATTTTCAAACAGAAAAGCGGAACAGTAGCTTGAATAATGCTGATTATAAATACTACCAAATCGGTATGAATGCCACGCTGGTTTATTAAGTGTTTAATAAACGATAAGTGCATTAATTTTTAATTAATCAATGATAAACTTATCAGAAGGTATATATTACTGTGAATGATACAGCCCAAAAAATAGACCAATATATAGATGAAAGCCAATTAGAATCGAGTATTGTGTCTGCTCCAAGCTTGTTAGCAGATCGATTCCGCGAATTCTCTAATGCTGCGCCTTTTATTAGCTTTTTTAAGCTGTTTATCGATCCAGTGCTGGTTGTGGTAACACTGTACTTATTATCTATACCCTTTGATGTTGCAATGGATGGGTATGAGTTTATTTTAGGCGCACTTGCATTTTTACTAACCGCCCTTTTGTTAGATGGGATGTTTTTATTTATTCCTGGTTATTCTAGATCATGGCAAGGGCTTGGGCGTTTTATCGTGGAATGGTTAGGTGTTGTGATAGGCTTAGTATTAATAGGGCGAGTCTCTGGATTTGTAAATTATTACCATCCACCATTTGTCATTACATGGTTTATTGTGGCACCAATTGTGCTAATTGGTGTGCATGTTGCGATCCGAGTTTATGTGTTACGGGTTGATTCAGGTGAAAATACAGAACATAGTAAAGTTATTGTTGTTGGGGTTAATCAACCAAGCCAGTTATTAGTTAAAAACATCAATGAAGAACCTTTTTTAAAAATGGATTTTATTGGATATTTTGATGATAGGGCCATCAGTAGACTGCCAAAAAGTGCATCAGAACATTTAATAGGTGGCTTGGATATTTTACCTCAATTTGTTAAAAAAAATGGTATAAAAAAAATATTTATTTCATTGCCTATGAGCTCTCAACCGCGGGTTTTAGATTTAATTGACGAGCTGAAAGATAGCACAGCATCAATTTATTTTATTCCTGACTTATTTGTTTTTGATTTAATTAATGCACGCTTTGATAATGTGGCTGGAATGCCGATTGTGGCTATTTGTGAAAGTCCTTTTATGGGTTTGAATGGCGTAGTTAAAAGAATTAGCGATATTGTATTGTCTGTGCTTATTTTAATGATAATTTGGCCTGTTTTACTCTGCGTTGCTATAGCGGTTAAATCTACATCTGCTGGGCCAGTGTTTTTTAAGCAACGCCGCTATGGTGAAAATGGCGATAGCGTACTGGTCTATAAATTTCGCTCAATGACAGTAATGGAAGACGGCGATAAGGTTATCCAAGCAACTAAAAATGATCAAAGGATAACTGCAGTGGGTGGCTTTTTACGTAAAACATCTTTAGATGAACTACCGCAGTTTATTAATGTATTGCAAGGTAAAATGAGTATTGTAGGGCCAAGGCCACATGCCAATGCACATAATGAGCAGTATAGAAAATTAATCAAAGGCTACATGATTCGGCATAAAGTAAAGCCAGGTATTACAGGATGGGCTCAGGTAAATGGCTTTAGGGGCGAGACAGATACATTAGATAAAATGCAGAATCGCATTAAATACGATTTAGATTACTTACGTAATTGGTCTGTGTGGCTAGATTTAAAAATTATCGTTTTAACTGTTGCTGTGGTGCTCCGTGACAGAAATGCGTATTAAATTTAACTTAAAAAAATATTAAGGAATTAAAATGCTTAAAACAGCTATCAAACCAATTGTGTTAACTCTTGCTGCTGTGGTGTTGCTGTCTGCGTGCGGTGATAAAGAAGAAAAAAAATCACCTAGCCAAGTTTTAGCTAAAGTTAACAAAACTGAAATTACTGTTCATCAATTAAATGGTTTGCTTGGACAAGTACAAAATGCTAGCCCCGCTATTAAGCAACAAATGCTCGATCAACTTATTGATCAAGAGCTGTTGGTGCAAAAAGCAACGGATTTAAAGCTAGATAGAGAGCCTAATATAGTGCAAGCGATTGAAGCGGCTAAGCGTCAAATCTTATCGCAAGCCGCAGCAGAGCGAGTATTAGGCAAAGCGGAAGAGTTAAAGCCTGAAGAAATTGATAAATTTTACAATGAGAATCCTGCTTTATTTGCCGAGCGAAAAAATTATGATTTTTTAGTGTTTAGTATTGATAAAAAATCATATACCGACGGGATAATTAAACAGCTAGATAAAGTAAGCAATGCACAGCAGGTAAAAGCCACTTTAAATGCTGAAAAAGTTGCATTTAGTGAAAATGAAGTTAAACGTACCGCAGAGCAATTACCATTAGCCTTATTGCCAAAATTTTCGGTGATGAAAATTGGCGATATTATGACAATGCCAGAGGGCGATAAAGTGGTGTTGTTGGTATTAAAAGAAAGCGTTTTAGCCCCTGTTGCTAAAGAAAATGCCGCACCACTCATTAAGCGTTATCTGCAAAATGATAAAGCCCAAGTGGATGCCAAAGTGAAGATCAAAGCATTGCGTGATGCAGCAAAAATTGAATATACCCAAAAATTTGTTGAGCCCAATCCTGAGGTCGCAAGCGGCACGTCGAGCACGGATGATGGATTAAAAGCAGGATTGAAAGGGCTAAAATAATGAAAGCAAAGCTTGTTATCGCCTTGGTTTTTGTATTTTTTTACAATACTTTTGCCATTGCTGCACCTAATGCTGAATATCGCCTTGGGCCTGGCGATATAGTTAAAATTAGTGTTTATGATCACCCTGATTTAACAACAGAATTGCAGTTAAATGATAAGGGGGCTGTTGCATTCCCTTTACTTGGCGAGATCAAGCTATTGGGATTGCAATACACCGAGGCAGAAGCTTTAATTGGCGATTCGCTTAAAAAAGGGGGATTTATTAATAGCCCTAATGTAAGTGTTTTAATCTCTCAGTATCGTAGCCAGCGGATTGCTGTGATTGGTGAAGTGAATCGATCAGGGCGATATGCGCTAGAAGGTGCTACGGGGTTAGTAGATTTGATCGCTATTGCTGGCGGGCTAAACCCAAATGCGGGTGACAAAATTATCGTGTTGCGTGGGGTAGAGCGTATTGAATATAGCTTAAATCAATCGATGAAATTATCGAATGAAGCAAAGCGCAATATGCCCATCATTAATGGTGATGTAGTTTACGTGCCTCGTGCTCAGCAGTTTTATGTTTATGGTGAAGTAAATCGTCCTGGTGTGTTTCGCATGGAGCCAAAAATGACGGTGATGCAGGCATTGGCGGTTGCAGGGGGATTTAATCCACGTGCATCTCAGCGCAGGTTAGAAATTCATCGTATTGATCAGTTTGGTGCGGTTACGAAAGTAGAGGCTGAATTGAGTGATTTACTCGTAGAAAACGATACTATTTTTGTGCAAGAAAGCCTTTTCTAATCTAATCGTGATAGAGCAAATCTAATAATGACACTCGAACAGTTTTTAAATATCCTACGTGCTAGAAAGCTTATTGGAGTTGCTGTTTTTTCTACTGTTATTTTAGTAACCCTGATTATTAGCCTGATATTACCAAAGCAATATACGTCTGATGCTGCTTTGGCCGTAGATATCAAAGCGACTGATCCAGTTACAGGGCAGCAGGTAGCTGGATTTTTAGCCCCAAGTTTTATGGCTACGCAAGTTGAAATGATTGCTAGTCAGAATGGGGCATTAAAAGTTGTCGATACGCTGGGGCTGATAAATCTGCCAGAAGCGCAGGCGCAATTTATTGAGGCCACTAAGGGGCGTGGTGACATTAGAAATTGGTTTGCTGAATCTTTATTAAAAGGTTTAGAAGTAAAACCTAGCCGTGAAAGTAATGTGATTAATTTGTCTTATACAGCAACTGATCCGCAGTTTGCAGCCACTTTAGCCAATGCCTTTACTCAGGCTTATATTCGTACAACAATTGATATTAAAGTGGCATCGGCGCAGCAAAATAATATTTTTTTCCAAGAGCAATTGAAAACGCTACAAGCGAATCTGGAAAAAACGCAACAAAAACTATCTGAATATCAGCAAGAAAAAGGTATTGTTGCAACTGATGAACGCCTTGATATTGAAATGCAGCGTTTAAATGAAATATCTAGCCAATTGGTAGGGGCTCAATCACAAACTTTTGACGCTCAAGCTCGGGCACGGGGTGGCCAAAGTGCGCCAGATGTTTTAAATAATCCACTTATCCTGCAATTAAAAGGCCAATTATCGGCTCAGGAAGCAAAGTTAAAAGAGTTGGCAGAAAAAAATGGCCCAAATCATCCGCATTATCGCCAGGCACTGGCTGAGGTGACGGCAACACAAAATCAATTAAATGACTTGATGACTCAATACTCGGGGGGCTTAAGCGGGGTTGCTGGTAATTCACAATCACGTCAGGCCGCATTAAATCAAGCAATGAAAACACAGAAAGAACGTGTTTTAGAGCTGAAGTCAGGCCGTGCCAATATTGATGTATTACAGCGTAATGTAGATAATGCACAGCGTAGTTATGATCAAGCCTTGCAGCGTTTTAGTCAGACAATGCTAGAAAGTCGCTCTGATCTTAGCAATATCACTATTTTGAAATCTGCCATACCACCACTAAAGCATTCCAGCCCTAAAACGCTATTAAATCTAGTGCTATCTATATTTGTTGGCACTTTATTAGCAGTAATTGTTTCAATGGTTGCAGAGTTATTTGATCGTAAAATTCGCAGCAAAGAAGATATTGAATCCATTCTGGGTATTGCTGTGCTTGCTGATTTACCTATACCCGCGGCTAAAAAGAAATCGTATCGCCGATTGGCGGAGGTAAAAGCATGAATACCATGGTTAATAAAGAGGAGCTATCTGCCGCGGCATCTGTGGGAAATATCGGCAAGCAATTACTAGATTCTGGGAAGTTAACAGCAAACCAGGCTGAAAAAGTATTATTAATGCAAAAAGAAACTAATTTGCGTTTTGGTCAGGCTGCGATTCAACTGGGGTTTATTACTGAACCAGATATTCAATCCGTACTGGCGCATCAGTTTGCCTATCCCTATTTAATTGCAGGGCAAAGCGATATTGATCAGCGCATCTTGGCAGCGTATCAACCTTTTGATCCTAGTGTTGAAGCACTACGCAGTTTGCGCAGTCAGCTCTTGCTGCGCTGGGTAGAAAGCGGCAATAAATCGATAGCCTTGGCTTCTTATGATGCAGGTCTAACTGCTGATTTGCTGGCAGCTAATTTGGCTGTGGTGTTTTCACAGCTAGGTGAGCATACCTTATTGGTGGATGCTAATTTGCGCTCCCCACATCAGCATGCCTTATTTGGGCAAACAAATCGTATTGGTTTAAGCGATGTTTTGGCTAATAGAGCAGGGCTTGAGGCGATACAAAAAGTTGGCGATTTACGCGATCTATCCGTGCTTTCTGCGGGTACACAAGCACCCAACCCGCAAGAGCTGCTTTCAAGAGATTCATTTAGCCAGCTAGTAGGCGAGCTTGCCAATCAGTTTGATGTGGTCATTTACCACACTAGCCCATTGATGTGCGCCATGGATGCTCAGCTTATCGCCGCCAGAACTAAAGGAGTTGTTTTGATTGTAAATCGCAACCAAACAACGGTTAAAGGCCTAGCACAAGCCCGTGAGCAGCTGGAGTCCACTGGAGCAGAGATTCTAGGCTGCGTGCTTGCTACGGCTGAGGAGTGAACCACATGATGGCCTATGCACATAATCCACGCGAATTACTGATTAAAACTGGGCCAGTATTGATTGGCTTGGCTGCTATGTTTATTCCGGCATTTTGGTGGTTGCTAAACCATATCTGGGGGGAAGAGAGCCAAGCCCACGGCCCTATTGTCTTGGCGATAGGATTATGGCTTTTCTATCGCAATAAAGACGGCTTAATCTCTGCCTGTATTGAGGGGAAACAGCAGCCAGCATTGGGGGGGATTTTGTTGCTTGTAAGTTGCCTATTATTTATCTTAGGTAAATCACAATCAATTGATTTGGTATTGGCTTTTTCTTTTATTGCGGTGCTTGCTTCATTATTGCTGTTATTTGGTGGCTGGGCTGCATTGCGCTTAATGTGGTTCCCATTGTTTTTTATGTTATTTATGTTGCCTTTGCCTGGCGCATTGGTGACGGCACTTACTTTGCCTATGAAAATGGCGGTTTCTTATGTTGCAGAAGCCTTGCTATATCATGCGGGCTATCCTGTTTCGCGTACTGGGGTAATTATTCAAATAGCACAATACCAAATGTTGGTAGCAGATGCCTGTGCTGGTTTACATACACTATTTACTTTAGAGGCGATTGGTTTATTATATTTAAACTTAATGGGATATAAATCTGTGCCACGCAATGTTTGTATTGCATTGATGGTTGTGCCAATTTCATTCGCTGCGAACACAATTCGTGTAATCATCCTTATTTTAATCACCTATTATTTTGGCGATGCCGCAGGCCAAGGTTTTTTGCATGGCTTTGCTGGTTTTGTATTGTTTGGGGCCGCGTTATTTTTGCTCATGTCGTTTGACACATTGCTTGGCTGGATCATGAAAAAATGTGGTATTACTGATGCAGGAATTAAAAAACATGCTTAATTTAAAAAAAAATAAATATGCATTGGTTATTGCTACAGCTTTATTTTTATCGGCAGTTTTAGGCTATACACTCACCCCTAAAAATGCGATGGCCGATACGAAGCCTAAGATAGATTTAGAAAAATCGATTCCTAAAGCCTTTGCGGACTGGACACAAGATACACGCGTTGTGCCTATTAGTACAAATCCAGAATTACAAGAAAAACTGGATAATCTATATAGCCAAATAGTAAACCGTACTTATATTAATGCTAAAGGCGAGCAAATCATGCTTTCTATTGCCTATGGCAGAGATCAAGGGGGGGATGGGTCGCAAGTACATAGGCCAGAGTACTGTTATCCGGCTCAAGGATTTGAATTGAAAAACACTCACGATGGAAAATTAAAATATAAAAATGATTATATACCGGTACGGCGTTTACTTGCGGTAAACGGAAGTAGAACAGAGCCAATAAGCTATTGGATTACCGTAGGTGAAACCGCGCTGCGTTCTGGCTTTGATAGAAAGTTAGCTCAAATAAGTTACGGCTTAAAAGGCACGATTCCAGATGGCTTATTATTTAGGGTGTCCAATATTTCAACAGAAATAGATGCTTCGTATCAGCTGCAAGGAAAATTTACCAATGATCTATTAAATAATGTTGATAAACAAACCAGAATTAGACTGGCTGGAAATTTAAATGGAGAATAACATGAGTAAAAAAGTTGCGCTAATTACGGGTGTTACCGGCCAAGACGGCTCTTACCTAGCTGAGTTTCTATTAGAAAAAGGCTATGAAGTGCATGGTATTAAACGCCGTGCTTCATCGTTTAATACCCAACGTGTTGATCATATTTATCAAGATCCACATATTGAAAATAGCAGTTTTAAATTGCATTACGGTGATTTAAGCGATTCATCTAATTTAACCCGTATTTTGCAAGAAGTGCAGCCAGATGAAGTATATAACCTTGGTGCGCAATCGCATGTGGCAGTGAGTTTTGAATCGCCAGAATATACCGCAGATGTTGATGCAATGGGCACATTACGGCTATTAGAATCTATTCGCTTTTTAGGACTAGAAAAGAAAACACGTTTTTACCAAGCTTCCACCTCCGAGCTATATGGCTTGGTGCAAGAAATCCCGCAAAAAGAAACCACACCATTTCACCCGCGCAGCCCATACGCCGTGGCTAAAATGTATGCCTATTGGATTGTGGTGAATTATCGCGAAGCCTATGGCATGTACGCATGTAATGGCATTTTGTTTAATCATGAAAGCCCGCGCCGTGGTGAAACCTTTGTAACGCGCAAAATCACCCGTGGCTTAGCAAATATCTCTCAAGGCTTAGAAAAATGCCTGTTTATGGGCAATATCGATTCCCTGCGCGATTGGGGCCATGCCCGTGATTACGTCAAAATGCAATGGATGATGTTGCAACAAGAAGTGGCGGATGATTTTGTGATTGCTACTGGCGTGCAATATAGCGTGCGTGATTTTATTCGCATGTCAGCCAGTGAGTTGGGTATCTCGCTTAAGTTTGAGGGCGTAGGGGTGGATGAAAAAGCCATCGTTACTAAAATTGAAGGCGATAAAGCACCTGCATTAAAAGAGGGCGATATCATTATGCAAGTCGACCCACGCTATTTCCGCCCTGCTGAAGTTGAAACACTATTAGGCGATCCAACAAAAGCCAAAGTGAAATTAGGCTGGGTACCAGAAACCACCTTGCCAGAATTAGTGCAAGAAATGGTGGCTCATGATCTGCAAAATGCTCGTCAGCATGCCCTATTAAAAACACATGGTTATACAGTCTCTGTTTCAACTGAGTAGTAATATCAATCTGGGCACATTGTGCCCAGCTTATCCCCCTATTAAATTGAATAAATAAAATGTCCTATATCCTGCCTGAACATAAAATTTACATTGCTGGCCATCGTGGCATGGTGGGTTCTGCGATTGTGCGTGAGCTAAATAAATTAGGTTTCACAAATATCGTAAGCCGCACTCATGCAGAATTAGATCTAACTAATCAAGCCGCAGTCGATGCTTTTTTTGCAGCAGAAAAGCCTGATTTTGTATTTTTAGCCGCAGCAAAAGTAGGCGGCATTCATGCAAATAATGTGTACCGTGGTGATTTTATTTATCAGAATTTAATGATCCAAAATAATGTAATTCATGCTGCATATCAGCATGGCGTTAACCGCCTGATGTTTTTAGGCTCTAGTTGCATTTACCCTAAAGATTGCCCACAGCCAATTAAAGAAGAGTATCTTTTAACAGGCCCTTTAGAGCAAACCAATCAGCCCTATGCTCTGGCTAAAATTGCCGGTATTGAAATGTGCTGGAGCTATAACCGCCAATACGGTACTCAATACTTAGCAGTTATGCCGACTAATCTTTATGGCCCTGGCGATAATTATCACCCGGAAAACAGCCATGTGATTCCTGCGCTTATTCGCAAAGCGCATGAAGCCAAACAAAGCGGCGCAAAAGAAATGGTGGTCTGGGGCAGCGGCACTCCAAAACGCGAATTTTTATATTGTGAAGATATGGCCGAGGCTTGCGTTTATTTATTGAACATGCCCGATACAGAATATAAAAAACAATTAAATGATCAACACCCGCCACTGATTAATATTGGCACTGGCGAAGATATGACAATTCGTGAACTAGCGAGCACGATTTGTGACGTGGTGGGCTTTAAAGGCGAGCTGGTATTTGATGCGAGTAAGCCAGATGGCACGATGCGAAAATTGCAGGATGTCAGTAAATTAAATCAAATGGGTTGGCGGGCTAGCATGCCATTTATTGATGGCCTTGTTAATGTTTATTCTGAGTTTTCTAATCAAATTTAATTTAAAAATTAGATATTTTTTTATTTTAACCTTATTTAAAAACCAGTGACCTCTACATTTAATGATTAAAAAAATATTTGGTGGGTTTTTTATTAGCAATGTAGCTCAAGCTGGACTGCAGTTTTTAATGATCCCCTTTATCGTTCGGGCCTTAGGCGTGGAGGAGTATGGAAAATGGGGATTGTTTGAGCCTGCTATTTATTTGTTTGCGTTAATCGCACAGTTTGGTGGTAATTGGAGTATTTTAAAGCTGGTGAATGCAGATAAAATGCCAGTTGATTTTGCATTGCGGATTTGTCTTAAAATGTGTTTTTGGCCAGCATTGGCATCTGTTGCATTGGCTTGTATATGGGCCATGTTGCAATTTAAATTACAATATGCCGCATTACTAATGCCCATTATTATTTTAGCAGAAGCTGCTTTGGGTTTGGGTTTGGCTTCTGCACGGGCAAAACTGCTTGCGCTTCCTTACTTTTTAGGAATTTTAGTAAAGTTTGGGTTTTTAACTGTATTTTCTTTCATAAATATTATGGAACACCCGTTCATTGTTGATACGGCAATTGAGTGGTTGGCTGTATATGCAATTGCAGTTAGTTTTTCTGCAATTCTGGTTAACTATCAAATATTAAAGAAAAAAAAATCAACTGTTTACTCTGTTGACAATGAGCAAGAGCTGAAAGGTGCCGCTTTAAAGTATGGCGTTCCTATAATGATTTCTGCTATTTTTGCAACTATTTTGAATAATGCTGATCGGTATATTGTTTCTTCTACTCTCGATCATAAAATATTAGGTAGTTATATTGTTGCATTAAAACTAGCAGGAGTATTAAATTTTTTAATAACACCTGTCGCACTTTGGTGGCCAACTGCGCGTTTTCAGCATATTGAAGATGTAGATCGGGGCCAAATGTTCTTTTCAAAGATGTCTATTTTTTTTAGTCTGGGCTATTCGCTAGCAGGAGCTATTTTGTATTTTCTAGCTCCATGGCTATTGCCAATTCTTGCGCCAAACGTTCATGTTGAATTTAGTATTCTACTTCCATTAATTATAGGCGTTGTAATTCGAGCTATTGAACCTAGTTTAAATATTGGTCTCCTTCAAGAAGGGCAAACTCATCTGTTGATTTACACCACAGCAATAGGTGCTACTTTTCAAATTATATTAGGTTTAATTCTTTCCTCTTATTTTGTGGCACAGGGTGTTGCATGGGCATTTCTAATATCTAGCATGTTTAGCGTTGGAGCAACCCATTTTATTTCTCAAAAAGTGTATAAAATTAAATTTCCATATTTTTTAATACTTTCTTGCATAATTTGTCCGTTTGCTCTGGTTGGGGGGATCTAGATGGTAAGGCTATTTTTTTTATTGCTGTATTATGGTTTTTTTCGTTATTTACCGTCATCCTCCTCAAAAGGTTTTTTGTGGACAAGAACAATACGCCGTTGGAGCTGTAAAGGTCTTTTCTCATCATCTGGAATAAATATTAACATTGAACATGGTGCTTCTTTTGGTTCTGGTCGACAAATAAGAATTGGTAATAATTCCGGTCTAGGTGTTAATTGCAAGTTATACGGGTGCGTCACGATTGGAGATAATGTCATGATGGGGCCTGAAGTAATCATTCTTACTGTGAATCATGAATTTGCAAGTGTTGATGTACCAATGATAAATCAGGGAATGAAAGAGTTTAAGCCTGTATGTATTGGAAATGATGTTTGGATTGGGCAGCGTGTCATTATTTTGCCAGGGGTCCATATTGGTAATGGTGTAATTATTGGAGCTGGATCTGTTGTCTCAAAATCCATTCCTGACTATTCCGTAGCGGTGGGTAATCCAGCACGAATTGTCCGAAGCCGAGTGTCCTAGTATTTAGGCATTTTTAATTTTTGAGTGAGTACTCTGTATTGAAAGAAGAGAATAATAATCGGTCATTTTTAATCGTTATTTTTATTTTTATTCTAATGATGGGAGAGTTCCGTATCTTTTCAGGAATTTCAGGTATGGTGAGTTTTACTGTGCTAGAGCTTGCTATTTACTTTGGATTTGCTCATATCTTTTTATCTTTAGTTGCAAATCCATTACTAATTTCTGTATGGAAAGATGCCTTTTTTGAGTCAAAATTGGTAATGCTTTACGCTTTACTTGCTGGGGCTGGGGCTATATTGGCATTTGTTGCCGGAGCAGCATCGGGCCTTCAGGCATTTAAAGATGTGTTGCCTGCTTGCTTGCTTGTACCTTTGGTCTTGTTTCTTACTGATAATAAAAAACAATTATGTATTTTGTTTTTACTGCTTATTGTTCTTGGTTTGTTAAGTGCAACAATGGGTCTTATGCAAGGTATCATGGGATGGTCCTATGTTTTTGATATTGATGTAAGTGCTTTGGGAAAAATGGCGTTAGATGGCTCCGTATTAAAGTCGAATATTGCAGTTGGTTTTTTTAGGCATCCAAATGGTTTAGGGCTGTATTTGGTTTTTCCTGTTGTTGGTATTTTTATGCTGGCACTTTATGTGCGCTCTATTTTATTCAAGGTATTATGTATTATTGGTTTATTTATGATGCTTACTGCCTTTTATTATGCTCAAACAAAAGGTGCATTTATATGGAGTTTAGTAGGGGTTGCTTGTAGTCTGGCGTACTTATTTTTTGGAAAAAATGCTGGGCGTTTTGTTATTGTTTTGTTCCCTTTGCTTATTTTTTCTATTGTTAGTTTTTCTTTGTCTTCGGCTGAGCATACTTTATCAACGATGCAGACGCGTTATCAATTATGGCAATCAGCAATTCATGTCTTTTCAAATTCAGGCTTTAAGTTTTTTACTGGTTCATTACAGTTTGAAATGTTAAGGGCTAGTGATTATTATACTTTGGGTAAATTTATATACCCTAATGCCCATAACACCTATTTGAACATAATAATTAATTATGGTATTTTTTCATTGCTTGCATTTTCTTTTTTATTTTGTCATATTATGTTAGATAAAATAAGCAATACTGAAGATAAGGAATTAAAATACATTGTTTGTGCAGTAAAAGGCGGTATTGTTGGTTTGCTTGGGGTTTATTTTTTCGAGCCGGCTGCTGCTGGTGTGCTCATTCAAGCACAATTTTTTGCATTGGTTGCAATCATATATAAAGCTAGAAGCATTATTAGGAATGAAAAATGAGGGATGTTGCATACTATAGAACGACGATGCCGTTTGTTTCTGAGTCATTTATTTTAGAGCAAGCTAATTCATTGCATAATTATAATGCTCTATTTGTATGCAGAGACTTGAAATCACCTATTGCTGCTGATGTAGTTACTATTGATGCACTACATAGACATGAACGAATGAAGTTCACTTTGTTGCGGCAATCTACCCTGATTAAACAGGGTTTAGTGCGGTATAAGCCTTCATTAATTCATGCTCATTTTTTGCCTGATGCCGTTATGATTGCACCGATTGCAAAGAAGCTTAATATTCCACTGATTGCAACAAGCCATGGTTTTGATACTCAGATGAGCCGCTGGTCTTTGTTTAAAACATGTAAGCCTACAAATTGGCATTATTTATTGCATGAACGAAACTTGTATAAAAATGCGGATGCCTTTATTGCTGTATCTCAATATATGCGGCAGAGAATGATTGAGCGAGGCATTGCTGATAGTAAAATATTTACCCATTATATTGGTGTTGATACACAAAAATTTCAGCCATTATTGCACCAGGGTAAATTTATTTTAAATGTTTCTCGTCACGTTAAAGTTAAGGGTATTGAAGTATTACTTAGGGCATTTGCTAAAGTGCCATTATCTGAGGGATGGCAATTAATTCAGGTTGGTGCTGGAACAGAAACACTAGAATTGCAGGCTTTAGCTATAGAATTGAGTATTGACTCTAGAGTGACTTGGTTAGGGGCTCAGCCGCATGATGAAGTGAAAAAATTAATGCAGCAGTGTGCATGTTACATTCAGGCTAGCATGCCTGATCAAAACGGTCAGACTGAAGCATTTGGTATTGTTTTATTAGAAGCCGCAGCATCAGGTGTGCCTGTACTTGCAAGCCGAAGTGGCGGAATGCCCGAGGGCGTAATTGACAATGAAACAGGATATTTGTTTGAGCCTGGAAATTTCAATGAACTGGCTGAAAAGTTAAATTATGTATTGGCACAGTCAAATGAGTGGAGAAAAACAATGGGGCTAGCAGGGAGGGCATTTGCACAAAGCTTAGATATCCGGAGTCAGACACTGCTTTTAGAGAATATTTATGACCAAGTTATTGCAAATCATGCAAGCAACTAGATTATTCGTCCTGCTATTGTTCTCCATATTATTCCTGCAGTCGGCCGTTGCCGTTGATGAGCAGTTGATGTTAAAGAAAAGCAATGCGGCTTCTTTATTAGCGATGCCTGTCAATAAAGTGTCGGCCAGATTAGTGCAAGAGATTTCAAGCGAATACTTTGGCATGCATGTACATAGGCCTGATCTGAATAAGAGCTGGCCACTTTCCAATGTACATAGTTGGCGATTATGGGATATATATACGGGCTGGAAAGATATTGAGCTAAAAAATGGTCAATTTGATTTTGTTAAGCTTGATGCAATTGTTGAATTTAGTAAAAAAAATAATATTAGTTTGTTATTGCCATTAGGAGTTACGCCAGAGTGGGCTTCAAGCCGGCCTAGAGAAAAATGTGCGTATGGTTTTGGCTGTGCAGCTGAACCTACGGATATGATGCATTGGCGTCGATATATTAAAACCGTTGCTAGCCGTTATAATGGCGTTATATTTGATTATGAGCTACTTAATGAAGTGAATTTAAAGCCTTTTTGGTCTGGTAGCCTTGATACGCTTTTAGAAATGCAAAAAATTGCGTATGTGGAATTAAAAGCAATTAATCCAAAAAATCGCTTAATTGGCCCAAGCATGACAGGAAATTCAGAAAGTGAATTATCCAAATGGGATAAGTATTTGGCGATGGGGGCGGGGGAATATCTAGATATTGTCTCTTATCATTTATACGTACCAACTTCTGATCCAGAAGTAGCCTATGGCTTGGTTGAACGTCTGTATCAGATAATGGCTAGACACAATTTAAAAAATAAGCCTTTATGGAATACGGAGTCGGGCTGGCTTATTGAAAATTTATTGGGCCCAGAGATTTCTAATTCATATAGTGCAGAGTGGCTGCGGCTTGACCAAGGAAATGCTATTGCAATAGTACTACGTGCAAATATTATAGCTTTAACACAGGGCGTATCGCGATTTTTTTGGTATTCATACGACCATACAGACATGGGTTTAACTGAGCTAAAAAGTAAGCATAAAAAAGCAGCTGCATTCGCGTATCAGAATCTTGCTTTACAACTTATGGGTAGTAAAGCGCAGGGATGCAGTATTGATCGCTCTGTGGTTTGGATATGTAAATTTACGAATAGCACTAATTTAGCTTTGTTTTATGTTTGGACTACGGATGAAAGCGTTAATAAAATTTCACGTTCGAAGATAGGAGAAGTCGAAAACAAAACGACGTTTCCACTGGGCGAGAGTGTGCCAATAGTTGGAGAAGATATAACTATTTCCAAAATACCTATATTGCTTAAATAATATTTTGTAAGTTATTTTTGATTACTAAATGAGTTGTGTCATTGAATGTACAATACATTGTTGTGCCTGATTATGTCTCTTGCTCAGTACCCCTTGATTTAGCCATTCGCGCGGCGTAAAGTGAACGAACGTTCTACTTTGCAGAGGTGAATCATGCCCATCAATGGCATCCAGATGCAAAAAGGCTTGTCT
>Ga0247722_10000601_pt1 | contig 21519 bp, 49 predicted proteins | sample MSEWelMarce3H_FC_FD_189094 | JGI IMG/M metagenome (GOLD analysis project Ga0247722, IMG submission 189094) | Subsurface sediment microbial communities from gas well in West Virginia, United States - MSEEL Well Study Marcellus 3H_FC | ecosystem: Environmental > Terrestrial > Deep subsurface >... | reverse complement strand
AAGTATATGAGTAAGAAGATATTAAAAGTTGTTAGTTTGTTTTCAGGATATGGAACACAGGAATTGGCCTTGAAGTATATTGGGGTTAATTATGAGAATATTGCTAATTGTGATATTTTAAAATCGGCTAATGAAGCTTACGATAGTTTACATACTACAGAGTGTGGTAACTTGGGGGATGTATCAAAGATTGATGAAACACAATTCCCGGATTGTGATTTCTTAACATATTCATTCCCATGTCAGGATATCTCAATCTCTGGTGTTCAGAAAGGTATTAAAAAAGGAACTAGGTCAGGTTTATTATTTGAGGTTGAACGAATAGTTGAATACAATAAACCAAAGTATTTGTTAATGGAGAATGTTAAGAACTTGGTATCAAAAAACCATATTGAAGCGTTTTCTGAATACATTCGTAATTTGGAAGAACTGGGTTATGGAAATCACTGGATGATATTAAACGGAGCTGATTATGGTTGCCCCCAAAATAGAGAAAGGGTTTTTATGTTTTCTGTATTGGGTGAGAGTAATGAGGTTGTTCGTGAAAAAATGTTGGGGGTCTTGAACCTTAAGGAAGAAAGGGTTCCGATGAAATGTTATATTGAGGATGATGCTGATGAAAAGTTATTTATCAATCCCCCATTTGAGTGGAATGATTCGAAGGTAAAGTCGGTGTGTAAATTAATTGCTAGAAGAAGTGATATTAAGTATGACCAGACCCGTAGGATATATTCAACGGAAGCTTGTTCGCCTTGTTTAACAACATCGGGTTCACCTCAGATAATGTTGGAGGATAAGAGAATAAGAACATTAACCGCAAGGGAAGGTTATCGTTTTATGGGTGTTAAAGATGAGGATATTGATAAGTTATTGACAACCAAATTATCAACCAATCAACATATTGCTTTGGCTGGTAACTCAATATGTGTTCCGGTTATGAGTGCAATATTCCAACAATTCTTTGAGGAATATCAAAACTAAAAAAAAATGTGATAATATTAATCCCTGGACTTGTAGTTTGGGGATTTTTTATTTATATTTGTAGAGAAAAAAATATACAGTTATGAAAAAAGAAAAACCAATATTGGAGAAACATACTAGAAAATCAATATCTGCGGGATTGAGACAATTTGACTTTTTAGCTAAAGACGATGATTTTATTGAAGTTACTCAATGGACTAATGGGGAAGGTTTTGATATTAATATTTCTTCTCAAGGTGAAAAGTATATTGCAATTACATACGGAGAATTTAAAGCAATTAAAGAAATGATTAAACAACTAAATAAAGAATAAGATGAGCGGAGGACACTGGTCGTATATCCAACACAGATTAACTGATGTGTGGGAAGAAGTTGAACAAATTATAGAGAAGAGTGGTCAACCTAAAACAGAGGATGAACTAAAAGAAGAAAGTTATTATGATGTTGATTGGTATGAAAAATACCCTGAAGATAAATTTCATTACCAATTCCCTGAAGAAGTTCTTGAGGAGTTTAAGAAAGGTATTGAAGTAATTAAACTTGCTCAAATATACATACAAAGAATGGATTGGTTATTATCCGGTGATGATGGTGAGGAATCATTCTTAAGAAGATTGAAAGAAGATTTAAACGATTTAAACAAATAATATGAACAAATTATTAATATTATTGATTACGGTAGGTTGTATATCCTTTACAACACCTAATAAAAAAATATTATTTGTTGGAGATTCTATCACAACTATTGAACATAAAGGGATTGTTATCAAATCTAATTACCCCTACTTAATAAAAAGAGAATTACAACCAAAAGGTATTGGAGTTGATGTTGTTGCAATTGGAGGTAAGAGGACAAAGTGGATGTTAGATAACCTAATTGTAAAACTAAAAACCAACAAATATGATAGGGTCTATATTTACGGGGGAATCAACGATATGTTTAGTGGTGTTTCAGAAAAAGCTGCATTAAACAACATTCAGAAGATGGTGGATGTTGTTAATAAAAGTGGGTCGGATGCGTTTGTAATTGTTGGGTATGACGCTAAGTATTTTATGGATAGTGATAAACTAAGAAGAACTCCATATGTACCTACAAAATTAGGAATGATTGCTTTAAAAGACAAATATATTAGATATCAAAATTTAATACCTACAACAATTAAAAACGCGACAATTATTAAAAAATTTAATATATCTAGTAAACTAACGAAAGATGGTATTCATCCAACTGGTCGTGGTCAAAGAATAATCGCAACTAACATATTAAAAACTATAAACAATTAAAATGAACAAATTAAAATTAATATTTAAGGAGAATTGGGTTGCGATATTATTCTCTTATGGGTTATTCACAATGCAATCAATCTTTATGTTAATTTATCCCAAGGTTCTTGGTGTAACAATGGATAAGTTAATTGCCAAGGACTATTATTTTATGTATTATCTATTGCTGACCTTTGCCGGGATGATGTTCTTCGGATATGTTAGTAGAATTTATGATACCAGGGTATTCTCAAAGATATATAGAAACTTTGCGTCAGTTGAAACTAATAAACAATATGAGAATGATGTTGACACCACCAAAATAAACGGAAGGGTAAATTTAATGTCAAGTGTTATTTCCTTCTTTGAGAGGGATATGTTTATGATAATGAATAGTATATATGGGGTTTTAGTTTCAGTATATTTCATATTCTTGGTTGATATTACAATGGTTGGTTATTTAGTTATTAGTGCTGTTTTAACATTAGGGGTGACTTATTACTATTCACCTAAAATAGCTAAGATAACGATGCTCAATAATGATTTATCTGAAGAACAGACCGATGTTATATCCTCAAGAAAAATATCACTTGTTAATGACTTTTTACATAGAGGTCAAAAGTTGAAAATCAAATTATCAAACCTGGACGCGAAGTTTTCTTTATTAATCCAAATCATTGCCTACGGAACCGTAACATCATTAATCACTTATTATGTTATATCAAATAATGTTACAGTTGGGGGAGCGTTTTCAACATATAGATACCTGTTTGACTTCTGTATTGCAATTGCAAGTGTTCCATCAATTATTGAATCGTTCATCAATATAAAAGATGTTATTAAAAGACTGGAAACAGAAAATTAAAAAAAAATAAAAATAAATTAGGATTATATTAAAAAAAAGAATTACATTTGTAAGGTAATAATAAAACAGATAAAATATGAATAAAATTGTGTTAAACTCGGTTCTTTTTTTAATTATGGTGGTGGTGTTATATACAATTAACATTATGACTTTTAGGAGTGAATATCCAATGATGTTTTTCGGAACATTATTAGTTAGTATTGTGATTTTAATATTGTTTCCTTATAACAAATTCTTTAAACGATAAAATATGAATGAAAATCTTAAAATAGCTGGTGTTATTTTAATCTTGAGTGCGATAGTATCATTTGGTCTATTCTTTACGATTAAACATTACGAGAAAACATATAAAGTTGAGATTACTTTTTGTGATGGTCGTCCACCAATAGTGACTACCGTAGTGGATGTTAAAACACCATCTCGGTATAGAATTAGTAATGATAAACGAGCTGTGCCTGAATATAAAGGGTATCTTAATGTGTGTGATGTAAAAGTTGTTAATTAATTAAATAATTAAATAAATAAATAAATAAATAAATATGAAAAAAGTTTTAGTGTTATTAGTTGGTGTGTTATTTTTAGGTTCATGTCATCGTCCAGAACCAAATTATGAAGGTGTTCTTATGACAGATTATGGTAGGAATGGAATTGAGTCGTTCAAGGTTGTAACCGGAGCTCAAGGAATATTAGGACCTGGAACTGAATTATACCAAGTTCCGATGTTTGAACAAAAGGCTGATGTTGATGCGGTTAGAGTATCTGCGAAAGACGCTGGTGTATTCACCATTGACCCTAGTTACTCTTATCAAGTAACAAGAACCAAAGGTCCTAATATTGTATTAAACTATAAACATTTAGGAACTGGAGATGGGTTTTTAGATAATGTTGAAGAAAATGTATTGAATAAATTGGTAACAGATACATTCAGAGAAGAAGCGAGAAACTATACTACTGATTCTCTTATGAATAACCTTAATACTTTTGAGAAAAGAGTTGAGAAATCATTAACTATTAAGTTTAGTAATAAGTTCTTCACCTTAAACACTTTAACATCCGGGTTAACACCACCAAAATCTATGGCTGAAGCGATTGAGGCTCGTAACAATGCTATCCAAAAGGCTAACCAGGTTAGGAATGAGTTGGAAACTTCTAAATTATACCAAGAAAAAGCACGAATTGATGCTGAAACGGATAGAATTAAGTCAGCTGGTTTAACCAAAGAAGTCCTTCAACAAAAATGGATTGAGGCCATTAGAACCTCAAATAATAGAATTATTATCACTGATGGTAGAACACCAATAATCTTAAACTAATACAATCATGAAAAAACATTTTAGACTTACAGAAATTTATACAGTTCATGCAGCAACTAAACCAGTTGAGTTGGATAGTGAAATGTTCCCAGACTTTAAGGGAGAAACCGAACAAGAGTTTTTTGATTATATTCTTCAAAACTATAGAGAACTTACAGAAGATGAAACATTATCGGAAGAGGTGAGTAATTTAATTAATGATTTAGCTTATGGTGATAAAGAAGAATATTATAACTCATCTTTCAACTATTATGAAGGTGAATTTCAGATGGGTGAATTGGACGAGAAACAACATAAAAATGGGTATTTTGACGCACAATATACTATTGACGAATAAAAAATAAAAATAAATTAGGTTTTTAATTAAATAAGAATTACTTTTGTTAAACAATAATAAAACGATAAAAAATATGAAAACAGAATTAACAGCTCAAGAGCAAGAATTGACAAATGTGGTAAGAGAAGAATGGTTGAATTTAGCCTTTAATCAAAACACCAAAGGTATTAACAAGGAGTTATTTGAAAAAGGTATTACCTGGTTATACCAAAGATTCTTGGAATTACCAAAACCGGAAGTTGTTTATTGCGATGGGTTAATTGAAGCGGTTATCAAAATCACTTTGGTGAAAGACTTTGACAAAGAAGTTGAGGACTATACACCTGATATGATTGAACAATACAACAACAAAACTTTATCTCCAGAGTTTATGGAGAAATTCAAGGAGAATTATAACTTGAAGTCAACATATTGCGGATGGAGTAACTTCGGATGGGTATCGTTCTACGATTACTTTACAAGAATTGGAGTAATCAACCACGAGGATTTCAACAACTATAAGGATATCATCCAATCTAATGTGTTTGAGACATTTGAGTTTGAGAATGTTGTATTCGCGGTTCAACCACCATCTGAAATCAACAGAAACGAAAATGGTCAGTTACACAATACTTCAGGTCATGCGTTAGCTTTCAAAGACGGTAGTAAGTTCTACTATGTTAATGGTCGTGAGATTGACGCTAACTTAGTAAAAGGTGACTTCACTAAAGAACAATTCTTAACTGAAGAAAGTGAAGATATTCGTGGGGCAATGTTTGAGATTATTGAAGCTCAAGGTGAGGGTTCTATGATGACATTCCTTGGAGCTTACGAGTATGGAACTGAAACAATTGTTCACGGAAATGGCGAGGAAGAAGTTTTAACCTTGTATAGAACTACGGAATCGTTCCCTGAATTACAAGACATCAATGGTAAGACAGATGTTCCTTTATGTTGGTTGAGATTGGTTTGCCCATCAACCGGACAGAATTACTTAATCTCTACTGATGCGTCGTTCACTACACCATCTGAAGCGGCTAAATACCACAGACCTGAGGAGGTTCCTTTTGAGCTGGGTTACTCTTGGTTGAGTAGAAACTAATAGACCTGGAAAAGAAATTAATAATAGGTTATGATTATCGTAAAATCATTGATATTTATAATAATATAACCTATTATTACTTTAACAACAAGAATAATTAAAATACTATTAGATATGAAAAAGATATTAATAATGTTAATGATGTTAGGGATAGCGTCTTGCAAATCAACAAGTGGGGTTAGTGACTATGGATATGAAATGAAAGATAACACACTTTACCATAAAGGGGTTGAAATTGGTTATCTTGAAGCTGTTAAGTTACAAGATAAAGGTGGTGAAATAAGAAGAGAGGTTGTGTTTGTAATATATAATGAAACCGACCCAGTTGGTAGAGCTCGTGAAATCATAACTTACCTAAAATCTCGTATTTCAAAATCAGATATTGAATTAAAAACACTTTATAAAAATAATAATATAAATAAAATTAAATTAAACTAAATATGGAAAAGTTAGAGTTCACAAACAAGTTCAACGCACACCAAGGAGATTGTCAATTTCACTCAATCGCTAAACTACCTACAGGTGTAAAACAAGTGGAGAAAACATTCTTCGCTAAATCAGAAAAGAGTGGTCACGCACACGCTTTATGTGGGGATTATGATTTATATGAAGATGAAAAAGGTTCAAGATTTATCGTTGTAGGTTCAGATGGAGCTACATTGAACCATACAGGTTACAAAAACCTAATCCCTGAATACTGGGATAGAAACGAGGTTCTTCCGGTTGCTGACCACAAGCCAACACTTCTACCTATGGGTATCTACCATGTAGGAATCCAAAGAAGAATTAATCCCTATAAAGCTTTATGGGAGAAAGTTAAAGACTAATCTTTAACAGAATATAATAAACAAAAAGTCTCTATATTAATAGAGACTTTTTTTATATAAAGTAATTATTATGAAATTAGGGAATTAATTAATGATGAGATAACTAATAAATTCCGTTAATAAAAAACCCCCAATATGATTGAGGGTTTTATTTTTTTACGAGTAGTGAACTATTACATCTTCTCCGTATAGTTTTTTTCCGAGTTTAATAGCAGTACCCCAATCCTCGGCGATGATAGTTGTTTTAATAGTTCCGGTCTTTGTAAACGCTGTTACATCAAAGCTCTTAGTTCTCATGATTAAATTGTTTTAAGGTTTATATATACTTAATAATAATTGTTTAATAATACAAAATCAAATATATTTGCGTTATATTTATTAATATATTTATTTTTATGGAATTAAGTAAAAAAGAAGAAAGAGGTATTGATTTGGTCGTTAGAGCGGTATCAAAGAAATATCCATTTATAAAGGGTTGGGTGTTAAATCAGGTTGTTAAAGCTGATAATACTGAACATACAATTATATTCATTGATATTCTTATTAATATGGGGGCTTATCTAAAGTATTTTGATTTATACCCTAGTAAGTTTTATATCAATTATAGTGATAAGGGTGAATTCCAATCATCGTCACTATGGCATTGGGGTAGTGAAGAAGAGGGTGGTCAATATGTTGGGAGTTATGGTGATTCACGCGAAAAATATGAGGAAAAATCAAATAATTTGAATCAACATATTCGTGAGATGTTAAAAGATAGGTATAGTGAAATACCGGAAGAATATCAAAAATTGTATATAGGTTATGGTGGAGAACTTACACCATCATCACTACTAAACTTCCAATACAGAATTGCAAATGATTGAGTTAACAAATAATGAGAAAAAAGGGATTAACTTGAGTGTTAAAGGTCTTGCTAAAACATATCCTTTTGTTAAGGGGTGGGATTATAATGAAAGTTCTGATGATTATAGATACTCACTTTATATTAATCTATTAATTGACCCTATTGAATCAATTAATTTTATTCGTGAAAAATATGGGATTGAGTTTTATCCTTCAAGAACATTAATTGATATGATTACTAACAGACCTGATGATTACGAAACACCTGTTTTAATGTTGTATGGTTCGGTTGAAGGTGAAGGTGGTGAAATGATGACTAGTGGTGATGACGCTTGGTCTGATACATTTAATAAATTCTATGATATAAAATTGGAGATGGTGGAAAGGTTAAATGACAAATATAATATGTTACCTGATGAATATAAAATTCCTGGTAAAGCATTATCACTTCAGAGATATAGAATAACTCCAGAAAAAAAATAATTATGAATTTACAGGAAAATATAGTAAGGATTAGAGAGATGATGCTTGCTGAGGAGATGGTCCAATCTGATGCTTGGAAAATGATTAAGAAATCAATAGATATTCTTAAGAAAAAAGATAAGGTTTTATTATTGAGTTGTTCCAATAGATACAATTGGAATGAAGATAATATAGACATTCCAAAGTCAAAGATGATTGCGATGTATATCCAAGATGAGTTGGGTGATAAGGCGGTCTTAATTGATGTTCCAGAACTTAATATATTACCTTGTGAGGGTAATGTTTCAAGAAAGGATGGTAATAGTTGTGGTTTATTAAAAGCGTTGCTTAAAGATAAGGATAAGAACCCCTCCGGTAATCATAGATGTTGGGCAAGTTATAACAATCCTAAAGATGAGTTATGGAAAGTATCCAAGGAGTTATTTGAATCTGACACTGTAATATTTTTTAGTTCTATAAGATGGGGACAGACTAATATGTATTACCAAAATTTAATTGAGAGGTTAACTTGGATTGAGAATAGACACACAACACTTGGTGAATCAAATATAGTTAAGGATATTGAAACTGGGTTTATTTGTACGGGTCAAAACTGGAATGGTGAGAATGTTACTGGAACTCAATTAAAGGTGCACGAATTTTATGGGTTTAAACCGAATGATGATTTATATTGGAATTGGCAATACACTAAAGATGTTAATGATGAGACGAAAAAATCTTATAAGGATTCACATAAAAAGTTTATAAAAGACACGAAGATACCTGAAAATAATTAATAAAACTTTTATCTTTGTGAAGTAAATAAGAGAATATGGAAACAAATGATAAATTACCGGGGTTCAACTATGTTCCTTTCACGAGAGAGGATTTGGTTAAGAGTATGTTAGAACTTAAAGAGAGTGGTAAATGTCCGGTCCAAGACCCTAAATTTTATGAACCTTGGGATATGGTTGAGGTTGGAACCGAAGAATACTATTCACAATTAAGAGCGTCAAAAGAGTTAATTCAACAACGACGTGAAAAATTAAAAATGATGAACAAGAAAAGGAAATAATAATGAAATTACAAGAAAATATAGACAGAATGAAATCAATGATGGGTTTAATTGGTGAGGCTACGGATAAACTTACCAATAAATTAATTGATAATTTTAGTAAAGAGTTTAATTACAGTATAATGCCTAACCCAAATATTGAGAAGTTAAACAATGGACTTTATTATGTAATGAGCTATCGTAAAAATAAAAACACTATTGAAGTGTTGGATAACTATTTCTCCGATGTTTTTTTAGAAGCTGGTCTACCTCAAAATGTGTATGAAAAGATTAGAAAAGATTTGATTATTGGTATAATCAAAAACTCCGAAATGGAACCCAATGATGATACAATTATATGTGTTAAAGGAAATAGTTTTAATACGAAATGTTTGGATACATTTTATTATGGTGGTGACGGGTTTAATGATGATGAGGAAAAAAAGATTGAGATAGTTTTCATTCCGTTAGATAAAGGTCATTTTTATGTAAATTATCTTATAAATTATAAATTTGGTTTTATTGAGATTGATGGTTATTTAAAGCCTTACAATACAGGTAGAGGTGATGATTATGAATTTCATCCTGATATTAATAATGATGATGATGATGATAATGAAGCTCAAGAATATTATGATGAAAATTATGAAGATATTGAACAAGAGATATTGGATAAATTCTACAAAACAAACCCCAGTCAGAAATGATTGGGTTTTTTATTTATAATTCGTTTTATTATGTCTATTATTATCAAATAAAAAGTAATTAATAAGTTATGAATGTATTGAGTTTATTTGACGGGATATCTTGTGGGCAAATTGCCTTGAATAAAGCGGGAATTAAATATGACAATTATTACGCTTCAGAAATTAATAAATATTCTATACAAGTAACCTCAAAAAATTATCCTGATACAATTCAACTTGGGAATGTGTCTGAAATAAATGTAAATGAATTACCTAATATTGATTTATTAATTGGTGGTAGTCCTTGTCAGTCTTTTAGTAATATGGGGGACAACACTGGATTTGAGGGTAAAAGTAAATTATTTTGGGAGTTCGTTAGAATATTAAACGAGGTAAAACCTAAATATTTTTTACTTGAAAATGTGGTTATGAAAAAAGAGTGGCAAGATGTAATATCTGAAGCTGTTGGTGTTAAACCCATCAAGATAAATAGTGCGTTACTTTCACATCAGAGGAGAAATCGTTTATATTGGACCAATATACCAGGAATTACACAACCAAATGACTTAGATTTAGACTTCAGAGATATTATTGAACAAAATGTTCACCCTAAATATAATCTTACTAAAAGAGCTGTTGAAAGAGTTAGGGAAAAACAAGGTTATGATTTGGTTGCTAAAAAAGCTAAATGTCTTTTTGCGACATATTATAAAAACAATAGTAATTCCAGGGAAGGTCAGATAGTTGAACAAAATGGTGTGTTGAGAAGATTAACTCCCAACGAATGTGAGATATTACAAACGGTTCCCTTGAACTATACAGATTGTTTAAGTGATACACAAAGATACAAAACTTTGGGTGATGGTTGGACGGTAGATGTTATTGTGCATATATTTGAGAGGTTGAAAGAACCTAAAAAAAGAAAATTAACGGTCTTATCATTATTTGACGGAATGAGTTGTGGTCAGATTGCTCTTAATAGAGCTGGTATTGAGTATGATAATTATTATGCTTCTGAAATTGATAAACACGCAATTTCAGTAACACAATATAACTATCCAAATACTATTCAAATGGGTAGTATAACTGAATTAAAAAGTTCTCAATTACCTAAAATTGATTTGTTATTTGGTGGTTCACCTTGTCAATCATTCTCAAATGCAGGTAATGGAACTGGGTTTGATGGTAAGTCAGGGCTATTCTATGAATATGTTAGATTATTGAAAGAATGTAAACCTACATATTTTATGCTTGAAAATGTTAAGATGAAAAAAGAATGGCAGGATATTATTTCAGATGAATTAGGTGTTCAACCAATTAAGATAAATTCAAATCTTGTAGGAGCCCAAAATCGTGAGAGACTTTATTGGTCAAATATTCCAATTGTAGGGTTACCTAATGATAAAGAAGTTTATATTGAAGATATACTTGATATTACTTTTGATAGTAAGTATTGGTTGAAAGAAAGAAATTCTGAATTACTTTCTAAGAAAGTTAATATAGAAGGAGCTCCGGCTATTTGTTGTATAGATGTTTATAATAAGAAGTACAAGAAAGACAGAAAAAGTCCTACATTAACTTTACCACATCATAATTCATTAAGATTACTTCAAGATGGTAAGTTTAGAAAACTAACTCCTAATGAGTGTGAGAGACTACAAACGGTTCCTGTTGATTATACTAATATTGGTATTTCAGATATTCATAGATACTCAATGTTGGGTAATGGGTGGACTGTTGATGTAATTGCTCATATATTTCAAGGACTAAAAGAATAGATATGGAAAAGATAAATGTATTGAGTTTGTTTGATGGGATGAGTTGTGGTCAGATTGCTCTGAATAGAGCTGGTATTGAGTATGGTAATTATTATGCTTCTGAAATTGATAAACACGCAATTAAAGAAACCATAGCGAACTATCCCAATACAATCCAGGTTGGTGATGTTACAAAGATTACAGCGTCAGATTTACCAAAGATAGACTTATTAATTGGTGGTAGTCCATGTCAGGGATTTTCTTTTAGTGGAAAACAATTAAATTTTGAAGACCCAAGAAGTAAATTGTTCTTTGAGTTTGTTAGACTATTAAAGGAATGTAATCCGAAATACTTTTTACTTGAGAATGTTGTAATGAAAAAAGAATATGAACAGGTAATAACTGATTACTTGGGAGTAGAACCCATCCAGATTAATTCCACTTTGGTGGCAGCCCAAAATCGCGTGAGATTGTATTGGACCAATATACCAAATGTTCAACAACCTGAAGATAGAAACATAAGGTTAATTGATATTTTGGAAGATGATGTAATGGTTGGTGATACAATTGTTAGAAAGGAGAACCTGAACAAAGGAACCATACTTGGCAGGAGACTAAATAACGATGGTAAGAGAGACGATTACAATAAAAGTGTGCCAATAGTTCAGTGTCTTGAGATAAGAGCGTCAAATAGAGAAAAAAGTAATTGTATAACAACCGTGGCCAAAGATAATGTTTTATCTACATTACCAATAGGTCGGCATGTTGATGCGTTTAATAAGAAATTACCTTTTAGATATTATACAACAACAGAATATAGTAGATTACAGACCGTTCCGGATGATTATTTCAAGGTTTCAAGTGATAATCAGATAAGAAAAATGATTGGTAATGGTTGGACTGTTGATGTTATTGCTCACATATTCAGTAATATGGAACTATAATTATTTAGACCAAATTAAAATTAACTATTTCTGATATAAATTATAACTACAGATTTGTTATATGTTATAAATTATATATCTTTGTAAAAAACAAATAGAGTTATGAATACTATATTAACTATAATGATAATAATGGCGGTTTTATTAATCGTTATTGTTTATGTGAATGAGAAGGTTATTGTTAAATTACCTGAGAGTTCAGCTATTAAAACATTTTGGAGAAAACACATCTGCATGGAGGATGAAACACACAATTAATATTATGGAAAATTACAAAATTAAATTAGTTTATTGGTTAGCTAACCAATTCGGGTATGAAATTACTATGGTCAAAATGGATAACGGTCAGGAGTTAAACCAGACTGAAGAAACTCCAACTATGTCTTTAAGAGAGAAAACAAAAAACTTCTTGGTTGCCAAATTACAAAAAAAGTTGAACAAAAAGAAAAAGGTAATGGTTCAAGTAAATGAAGTACCGGTATTAACTCTTAGAGATAAATTAAAGGAAATGGGAAAATTATAAAAAATAAGTTAAGATGATTATAGATTACGCTAGTGAAGAACTGATGTCAGCCAAATATCAATATAACGGTGTGACTGAAGATGGTAGAAAATTTGTTTTACACGCTGATTGGAATAGCTGGGATGATTATACCGCTGAAGATATTGAGTGGTTAGATGGTGCTACAGGAACATATGATGAAGAGTGTGAAATTTATGAACTTTATCAAGAAACAATGAATGGTTAATAAACCAAAAAAAATAAAATTATGTCAAATATTTCAATTTTAATTTATTGTATTGCGATTAATTACATTATATTCACCGCAAGTTGTATTATAATGTGTTATGATAGAAAAAGGGAGGACTTTTGGATGAAAATATCTGTAGTCAGTTTAATGTCCATGATTATAACCTCTTTAATTGGAATTATAGTAGTTTAGAAAATATCCCCAATATTAATTTATGTTGGGGATATTTATTATTATAATCTTAAAATAAAATAATTTCGTTATATTTATTAAATTATGAAAAAGAACGCTTTAAAAGAGGAAGTATTACGAATTCACGAACTTACTTATGGTAAGAAAATTTTGGAGGAACAAAACTTCCTATCAAAAATATTTGGTGATGATAAAGAAAAGACAAGTAAAGTTGACGACCCAAAAAAGGCTGATATTGTAACTTCAGATGTTAAAAAATTCTATCAAAATATTGAGGACGCTATTTCATCGGGTGGATTATCACAACAAAAAATCGGAACGATGAATTTCCAAAAGGGTGTTGAGTCTATGCAAATTGGTTTAATGTTATTAGGTTATGATTTACCTAAACATGGTGTTGACGGGTTATTTGGTCCTGAAACGGCAAATGCTGTTGGTAAGTTTATTAGTGATAACTTAAAGGACTCTGTTGACTTAACCAAAGATAGTTCAAAAAAAGTTGAAGCGACACCGGAGATGTTGGGTAAATTATTAGAAATGTTAGAAACGAAGGGTATTTCTTCTGAAGAACTTAAAAAATATATTGATTCTGTTACTACAGGTGGTGGTGCTAACTTTACTGATTTAGATTTATCAACAACTGAAGGATATGAGGCTTATGCTGAAATATGTCAAAAGTTTATAGATAGTAAACAACCAAATTTATTGGGTATTACTGGAACTATGTTAGCTGATGGTGCTAAACGAGCTTTTGATAATCGTCATAAGTATGTTCCACCTGAATTAGCCTTGGCTCAATTAGCTGCTGAAGGTGGTATAGGTAATAAAAACGCTCAAAGTAGACCAATAAGAACTAAAAACCCATTCAATGTTGGAAATGTTGATTCTGGTGGTAATGTTTTCCATGGGGATGTACAAAGTGGTATTAACACTTATTATGATTTAATTGCTAAAGATTATTTGGTTAAAGGTAAAACCGCTTCAGATTTGGTAAAACAATTTGTTAATAAGAGTGGTAATAGATATGCGACTTCAGCTTATGAACCATTTATTAATAAACTTGCTGGTGAGGCAAATAGAATTGCTACCCCAATTTATTTAGCAATGTCTAACAAAGAACGAGAAGTTTAAATATGATTAAAAATAGTTACAATCCCCAATATAATATTAATTTATGTTGGGGATTTGTTTTTATGTTAAAAATTACTTACTTTTGTAAAAAACAAAAACTTATGAAAAAGATTTATTTATTGTTATTATTGCTTTTCGCATTTTCTATGTCGGGTCAAAAGAAGACTTATAAAAAACCTATTAAACTTGAGGTTGGTGGTGTTAAAATATCTTATGATAAGGTAAAACACGTAATGACTATTGAAGTTCCGGAGGGGGTTGTATTAACGAATGATTATGATAGGGAGACCAGTGTTAGGTTAAACAATGAATTTGTTTTGGACTTGGTTATCAATGGTGAGACTATAACTAGTAATGATGATTTTTTTATGGTTAAAGGGTCACAACAGGGTTATTGGTCTCATTATTATAAACTTATACCTTATGGTTGTAAGGAGATTGTTCGGAATCGTAAGTGGGTGATTTATAATATTCAACCTGGTGAATATGTGTTACAGGTTGCGGATGTATGTTATGGGAAACAATATTCAAATATAAAAACTGGTTCTTTAATAATTCAATAAATAATAGATTATGGAAAAAAAGATAACATTAGGGAAGGCAATCAAAATTAAGGTTAAAGATTCGGTTTCAAATTCTGTGTGGGGTGTAGCGTATGAAAAATTAGATAAATTAGTAAGTGCTCGGATATATAATTCAATCATTCATTTACAAAAAGAATCGGAGGTTTATGAGATGTATTACGCAATATGGTTGTCAGTTAAACGCAAATCATGAAAACAAAGATTACATTGGGGAGTTTAGTGTATGGTTCAGTGAGAGATTCAGTGAGAGATTCAGTGCAGAATTCAATGAGAGATTCAGTGAGATATTTAGTGAAGAGTTCAGAGATGGCTTCAGTTATTGATTCAGTGTATTGGCCACTTAAGAATTCAACAAATTTTAGATTATGAAAACAAAGATTACATTGGGGGAATATGTAAGTGGTTCGGTTTATAGTTCAGTATGGAGATTGGTTAGGGTTTCAGTTAGGAGTTCAGTTTTTACCTCAGCGAATATCTCAACCATTAGTTCAATTCAGTTTTTAGTTAGTGGTTCAGTCAGGAGGTTATTGGTTGACCCTGTTAATAATTCAATAAAGGATAACTTATGAAAGAAGTTATGTCTCCCAGGATTAACTTGGGGGAATCGGTTAGGGTATTACTGAATAAGTCAATAAGGTGTTCAGTTGATGTTTCACTGATGTTTACAGCGTATGGTTCAGTACATAAGTCAGTGTGGACTTCAGTTAGGAATTCAGTCCATAATCCAACAAATATTAGATTATGAAAACAAAGATAGACCTGGGGAAATCAATTAAGGATAAAGTGTATGATTCAGTACTTAGTTCAGTGAGGAGTTCAGTGAATAGTTCAGTGTATGATTTAGTTAGTAGTTCAGTGTATGATTCAGTGGGGAGTTCAGTGTATAGTTCAGTTAGGAATTCAATAAGTTTTAGATTATGAAAACAAAGATAGACCTGGGGAAATCAATTAAGGATAAAGTGTATGATTCATTACTTAGTTCAGTGAATAGTTCAGTGAATAGTTCAGTGTTTAGTTCAGTGTGGTGTTCAGTGGATAATTCAGTGTTGATTTCAGTCTGTAGGTTAGTGCAATGGTCAATTATTGATTCAACAAATTTTAGATTATGAAAACAAAGATAGACCTGGGGGAATCAGTTAATGCTAAAATATATAATTCAGTGTATTGTTCAGTAAATAGTTCAGTGTTTAGTTCAGTGAGTGGTTCAGAGATGCGTTCCGTTTGGAGTTCCGTGTATGATTTAGTGGATAGGTCAGTGTTTGATTCAACAAATATTAGATTATGAAAACAAAGATTAGATTGGGAAAATCAGTTAGTAAGTCAATTAATGATTCAGTCTGGAGTTCAGTGTGGTTTTCAGTTGGTAAGTCAGTTTGGGATTCAGTAGGTAGTTCAGTGAGAGATTCAATTAATGATGTGATGACATGGGAGATAGAGTTATGAAAACAAAGATTAGATTGGGGAAATCAGTAAGTGATTCATTGTTTAATTCAGTGTATCGTTCGGTGAGCAATTCTGTGTATGGTTCAGTTAATAGTTCAGTGAATGGTTCAGTGCAGAACCCAGTGTATTTTTCAGTGAGGAGTTCCTTGAATATTTCAGTGAGGAATTCAATTTATGAATCATTAAAAATATAGTATGAAAAATTTAGGTAATTCAATTAAAGATAATGTTGGGGATTTAGTTAAAGCTTCAGTTTGGAGCTCAACGAGTGAATTAATTAATGATTCAACAGGTGGTTTAACAATCCTTTCAACTTGGAAAACAACAGGTCTATCATTACGAGATTCAGTTAGTAATTCAATTTATAACCAATTAAGAGTTCTTGAAGATGAAAATTAAAAAATTAGGAAAACCTGTTAAGCGTAAGTTGTTTAGTTCGGTAAATAATTTAATTTATTATTCAATAGGTGTTAAGCTCTATAAAGATAAGACTAGTAATATCTGGGATTTTGGTTACGAGTCAGTAAGAAAACCAATTGATAATTCAATAAATTTTAGATTATGAAAACAAAGGTTGTCTTGGGGAAATCGGTTAGTGATAAAGTGAGGAGGTCAGTGGAGAATTCAATTAAAAGTTCAGTTCGGTGTTCAGTAGATGATTTAGTGAGTAGTTCAGTGAGTTATTCAGTGAAGAGTTCAGTGAGTAGTTCAGTTTGGCGTTCAGTTGATGATTTAGTGTGGTGTTCAGTGAATATTTCATTTACAAATACAATATATTAGATTATGAAAACAAAGGTAGACTTGGGGGAATCAGTTAAGAATAAAGTTAAGAATTTAGTTTGTACTTCAATCAATAAGTCCGTGAGTATTTCATTTACAAGTACAAAATATTATTTAGTGGATAGGTCAGTATATACTTCACTGAAATGGTCAGTGAATGATTTGGTATGGTTCTCAGTGTATGAAATTATTTGTGATTCAATAGAAGATAAATTATGAAAACAAAGGTAATATTAGGTAAATCAGTTAAGAATGAGGTTAAAGAATTAGTGTGTTGTAATGTGAATTTATTTTATTTTTCAGTGGGAAAATTTGTTTATGATTTAGCTAGTGATACAGTAAAAAATCCGGTGTACAGAGCAAGCGATATAATATGGAGGTCGGTTCGTGACTCAACTATTCAATTTAATAAAAAATAGACTATGAAATTGGGGAAATCTGTTAGTAGTGAAGTATTCCATTCCGGGTATAATGAAATACTGAGGTTAATGGATGAATTAATGGTTATATCAATAAGTGACCCATTATACGATATATTAGATGATTTAATGTATGATTCAGTAACCAGGTCAGTAGGTTTATTAATAAGGAATAGAATATGAAAACAAAGATAGTATTAGGAAAATCAGTTAAGTATGAGGTGATTAAAGCGGTTGATAAAGAAATATTTGATGTAGTTACAGAATTGATTGATAACTCAGTTAAGAATTTAGTATGGGATTCAGTATTTTATTCAGTGTGGGATGGGTTGAATGTTTCATTATTATCACCGATATTTGAACCAATAGAAGATAACTTATGGGAGTAAAATTAATATTGGGTAAATCAGTTAAGTATGAGGTGATAGACATTGTTGATAAGAAAATATATGATTCATTTCAGGATTCCTTAAAAATATCAATACCTAAAACAATATATGAGATAAGATTTAAACCAATATGGGAACCTGTGTGGGAATCGGTGGTTAATTTAGTGTGGAACACTTTAGATGATACAATAGATAATTAAAGATAATATGAAATTGGGAAAATCAGTTAGTTATAGGGTTACTAATTCAATAGGTGATTCAATTTGGAGTATTAATTATGGGTCCATTAACCAGTTAGTGGATAGTTCAATTATATTTTCAATAAAAGACTTATCGGAGGAAATATTAGATGATTTAGTATTTGGTTTGGTGAGTAGTACAATTAATAGTTCAATAAATAATAGATTATGAGAACAAAATTAATATTGGGTAATTTAGTGGGAACCGAATTAAACAGGTCAATATGGGAATCAGTTAGAGTTTCAATTGAGATGAAAGTAGGTGTTTCAGTGTGGGAAACAATAAACCAATCAGTTTATGAACCGATACAGGAAATAGTAAATGATTCAATCAATAACCAACTATATTGGTTAATAAAAACTAAAACATAAGGATGGAATATTCCAATTATAATTTATATATTTACTCATCAATTAATCTTAAAACATAAAAAACAATGAAAAGAATTATATTATTTTCTTCAACCTTATTTATTCTAACCACATTAGTCGGAATCATAATGACCTTAATCTTTGTTATAGCTCCAATTCCACCGGAAGGATTATACGCTCAAATTCTAAAGTTTGATTTTATATTATCATTCACATTTGCTATAATTATGATACTATGTGGTGCGTTTAACGAACTTATGGAAAAGTTAAACGAATAAAAAAACTTCCTCACTTATTAAAAAAAGGTGGGGATTTATTTTTTTATATGACATTAAGTTGTATATTTGTTGAAAGAAAAAGTAAATATAAAATCACAGAATTATGGAAGTTAAATATTGGGAAGATTGTAGGTCATTAAAAGAAATAACCGATGATGTTAAGGGTATGATATCAAGCGGTGAAATTAATGAAATTATTTCATTAACACATAGTTCAATTATCAATGCAGCTTACGGGTTGATAAAGTATTCTGCGATTTTAGTTTATAAAAAAAATAAATAAGTTATGAAAACTCAATTTGTACCTTACGAACAAGCATTAGCTTTAAAAGAATTAGGATTTGATGAAACTTGTATTATGGCTTATTATCATTTACTTTCAGAAGACAAGAAAGATAAATTGTTTATGAGGTATAATGATAATAAAACTAATTCTGATAATGCTATTTCAGCACCGACATTCGCTCAAGCATTTAAGTTTTTTAGAGAGAAGTATGAGTTATATTATACTATAGAAGGTTCAAAAAAATATGGGTTTGCTTTTTTTATTTATTATGAAAACGATGATAAAGGTGAATTAAAATCTAAAGAATATTCTACCTACGAAGAAGCTGAACAGGAATGTTTAATTAAATTAATAGAAATCACTAAAGAAAAGAAATAATGGAAAATCAATTTGTTGGTTATAATGAAGCAAAACAATTAAGTGAGTTAGGTTTCAGTGAACAATGTTTTGCTGGTTACTTAAAAGAAGAAAAAACTCTTTGGATTGGATATGTTAGTTCCCAGGGTGGGGAACAATTCAACAGAGATTACCATATCTTAGCTCCAACATTCTCTCAAGCGTTTAAGTTTTTTAGAGAAAATCATAACTTATTAGGTAATGTTTACTCTAATGCTTCTGGTTGGTTATGGGAAATACATGATAATATTGGTGGAACACATAGGTTTGGTTCTGAATATAGTGGTGATTGTGAAGAAAGCGGAATGTTTACCTCTTTTGATAAAGCGGAACAGGAATGTTTAATAAAACTAATAGAAATCGTAAAACAACAGAAATAATGGAAAGTTTATTCATAAAATATGACCAAGCATTGGAGTTAAAAGAACTTGGATTTGATGAACCTTGTTTTGCGTTCTTTTGGAATACTGGTAAATTTTATACTTGTGGTGATTATCCTCATACCATAAGTTATCATACACAGAACCAATTAGGTGATTATAACCTTGATTCAACATCAGCACCACTTTATCAACAAGCGGTAAAGTTCATCCGGGATAAATACAATTTATGTTACGCAATTGACCCCTACGATGATGGGACTTATGATTACACCATCTTTAACCCTTACATTACAGATGAGGAAGATTTTGAGGAAGGACCATACAAAACCTACGAAGAAGCGGAACAGGCTTGTTTAGTCAAGTTGATAGTTATCAGCAAAGGACTGAAAAAATAATAAATAAATTCCTCACTTATTAAAATAAAGGTGGGGAATTATTTTTTTATATGGATTAATAATCTATCTTTGTAAAAAGAAATTTAATTAAAGTTATATAAGTTATGAAAAATGTATTTGTATTGCCGACAGATAAACCAAGTAGGTTATTTAGAGATAGTTTTGGTAAATTACTATATAGTATTAATATAGACCAAGAACAAAAACATTTCGCACCTCAACACCTATACATCACTTCTGATGAAGAGATTAATGAAGGTAATTGGTTTTATGATTTAGATACCAAGTATGTTAAAATTAAACAATCTTGGGAAAATTCACATTTGAATTTTAATGGTAAAAAAATCATCCTAACAACAGACCAAGACTTAATTAAAGAGGGTGTGCAAGCTATTGATGATGAGTTTTTAGAATGGTTTGTTAAGAATCCAAGTTGTGAGTATGTTGAGGTGTCAGAAGATTATTTTAAGCCAAGTAATATGGTTTATGGTCATGATACGGAACCTTACAAAATAATCATTCCAAAAGAAGAACAAAAACAACATCTTATTGATATGATGAGAAATGATGAAGAATTGGAATTATATGATGAAACAGAACACTTGTTATCAACTCAAGCGAATAAAGAAAGGTTGTTAGAGGATGTGAAAGAAGAAACACAAAGAATGTATAGTGAGGAAGAAGTTATTGATTTACTACAAGAAATGAATGATTATCCAACAATATTTGAAGGTAGAATTGATATTAAAGAATGGTTTGAACAACTTAAAAAGAAATAATATTATGGATAAAAATGTGTTAGACTGGATTGTTGCAATGGATTTTGCACATTATAAAACAGAAGAATTTCCTGATTATAAACCGTCAGGACCATCTCACTGGTACATTAAAGGTTCACCTGAAAGATTTACAAGTGAGGAACTTATACAAATCTATAAAGGTGAGATGAATGATAAACTAAGAGAAAATTGGAATTGGGCATTAACAGATAAAAAGAAATAATATTATGGACTTTAGAACAGAACTAGCAAAATGGGGTTATAATAAAGGTAACTCAATTGATG
>Ga0247722_10000600_pt1 | contig 21526 bp, 17 predicted proteins | sample MSEWelMarce3H_FC_FD_189094 | JGI IMG/M metagenome (GOLD analysis project Ga0247722, IMG submission 189094) | Subsurface sediment microbial communities from gas well in West Virginia, United States - MSEEL Well Study Marcellus 3H_FC | ecosystem: Environmental > Terrestrial > Deep subsurface >... | reverse complement strand
CTGCATTCGTACTGCCGAGTTAGCTTGGGGATTGGGCGATATGGGGGTTGGGCTGATGGCTTGGCTTAATATCATTGCCATATTAGCGCTACAAAAACCAGCGCTGGCCACGTTAAAAGACTATGAAAAACAACAAAATCTGAAGCAAGAGCCCGTATTTAACCCCAAGGCATTGGGCTTGAATGTAGCCAAACATTGGCATGTAAAGCACTTAGAATCTGAACTTGCGCCAGAAGCACCCAAAGCTTAGCCAAGTAAACAATACCGATCCTTTTGTAAGGATCGGCGTTGTTTTAACCGTGATAGCACAATGCGCTGTGGGCTGCGTCATTTAAACGCAAATGGAGGCAAAATCGATGGTAAAAAAATCAATATATCCGGTCATTTCTTCCTGCGCCTCCAAGCTATGACGTTTCATCGGAGCCATAAAAACACGGACACCATAAAGAGCATCCCCATGTAATTCATCGCTTTTTTCTCAAATCGAGTGCAGATCCGACGATAGTATTTAAGCTTCCCAAACATGCATTCAACTGTTATCAAATAAATGGAGAAATCTCCAATTATTTTGGTTTAGCAAACCAGTACCAACTAACGATCATTTCAAAACCCAAATCTTGAATCACGGAGGGCACGGAGTTCAGATTCCGTCGAGGAATTTAATCAGCAGTGAACCAAATATCACCAAAAAATGCGCGTCCTGATTGTTGGCTGTTGTCGCCATCGCTCATCAGGGCGACGATATCAATCTGCATAAAATCCTCACCAAATGCGTGTTTTAAATCAGCTTTAACATTGCGCTTGTAGCTACGCCATTGCTGCGTGTTTTGATTGCCGCTCTCAACTGCAATTAATGCTGCTTGTGAGGTGAACGCATTCGGCCAAAGACTACCAACAGGCTGTTGACTAGCCCACACGTAATTGACTGTTTTAGATGAAATACCCAACAAACCACGCTCTACAACCACATAGAGGCGAGCGGGATAATCATCACCTGCTTTGGTCTTTTCGTTTAAACCAAGCCACGCTTGGTCTACTTTCCAGCGCCAATTCAGATAAGGTGTACGGTTTAAATCGATTTTAACTTTTTTGAATTTACCTGACGCACCACCTGCTACGTTTGCGACCAAGACTTGCGTTTGACCATCGCGCAGCAATTGGTATTGCGTACTGCCTTTAAATGACTTGTCTTCCCAACCCGCCAATTGCCCTTGCGAAAATTGCCCAACGGGAATGCTGGCGGCTCTTAGCGGATAGGCGCTCATCACCAAGCAAATACCCAATGCGAAAATGGGGAATTGTTTCATTTAGCGTACCTCTGTCTATTTATTAAAAACTTGGTAGGCCGCAGTGATGCGCGTGACCGTCGTGATGGCGCACAGGGCCGCAAAGCCATATGCCAGCATGGCAAACCAATGTGGCATCAGGCACATCAGCACAAAAACAAAGATGGTTTCAGTCGCTTCGGTTAAACCACCCAAGTAATAAAATCCTTTTCGAGGATAAATTGCACTACTCAAGCCGCGTTTTTCGGCCAGAATGGCAAAGGCTAAAAAGCTACATCCCGTACCAACAAAGCTGTAAATCAAAATCGCTGCGGCCAGCGCATTTTCCGCAGGATTAGCCAAGGCAAATGCCAATGGCACCGACGAGTAAAATAGAAAATCAAGCGTAATATCTAAAAAAGCGCCTCGATCGGTCGGGTGACTTTGCCTTGCCATCGCACCATCGATACCATCGGAAAAACGATTGAGTAAAATCATTGCCAAGGCCCATTCCATCTGCCCGAATACAATCATCGGCACACTACTCACACCCACAATAAAACCAATCCAAGTGACATGGTCGGCTTTTAATCCAAGCGCCAGTAAACGAAGCGCGATGCTTTGGATTGTGGGTGCCAAGAAATGGAGTACTTTTCGATCAAGCATGTTGAAAATCCTCGATCTGCAGTACTCGTCCTTGGGGCGGGATATCGGCGATGTCGTGCGTCACGAGCAGGGTGGGAATCGCTAAGGCCTTCACACGCTCAAAAACAAAAGCGCGAAATTGCTCACGCAGTACCGCATCGAGCTTGCCAAATGGCTCATCGAGCAATAAGGCTTGTGGTTGTGCGAGCAATGTTCGTAAAACACTCACCCTTGCGCGTTGCCCCCCCGAGAGGGTTGCGGGGTCGCGATCATAAAAGCCTAGCAAGCCAATTTGAGCTAACTGCTCTTCAATTACTTGGCGACGGTGTGACTTACCCTTGATCTCACTCGGTAGCGCGAAGGCTAAATTTTGCCCCACACTTAAATGCGCAAAGAGTAAATCATCTTGAAATAAAATCCCGATGCGGCGCTGCTCAGTGGGGATTTGATCGACTCTTTTTCCGTTAAGCTTGAGCTCGCCTGTAGCCGTAAAAACAGGATCGAGCGCTCCAATCATCCAGTGCAATACGGTCGACTTTCCCGAACCGGAAGCACCCATTAAGGTGAGCACTTCTCCTTGCGCAATCTGCACATTGAGTACGGAGATCAAAGCTTGATTGGTCTGCTTGATGCAGAGCGATTTAATTTCTAACACTTTAACGTAATCCTCGGCGATGCTTCGCCTGCCAATGGCTCACTATGGCGGCCAGTGCAAACGCCAGCATCGGTAATAGCATGAGTAAAACGGCTTGAATGGCCATGATTCGACGATTGCCACCGCTACTGAGCGCGATTGCTTCAGTCGTGACCGTACTAAACCGGCCAGCACCAGCAAATAGGGTGGGTAAATACTGCGCAATACTCACCGCAAATCCCAAGGCAAAGGCGGACAAAATCTGACGCATTAACAATGGCCACTTAATACACAGGCAGGCTTGCCAGCGCGGATAACCCAAGGCTTGCGCTGTCAGCATTAGTCGCGGATCAAATTGGCGATAGGCACCGACCAAACTGAGCAAAACGTAAGGCAAAACCCAGAGCAGATGGCTCCAAATCAAGCCAATCACTGTACCGTCCAAATGCAAATACAGTAGCGCAAAATACTGCGCTGCAGACAGTGGAATAACCGGCAAAATCAACGGCGCATAGAGCCAGGCGTTATTGCGCTGCGGTCCCCACTCCAGCCAGATCAATACCATCACTAAAGCGATCAAACTCGTCGCTAAACCGAGCCAGAGTGATGTTTTAAACGGCGTAAAGTCTGCATTCAGCCAGGCTTTTACACTGAGTTCATCAGGCCATAAAGCAGGAAAAAACCAGCTCTGCGCCAAGGACCAAATAAGAATTAGGATCATCAGGCTAAAGCTAATCCCCGCACCGAGTTGATACAGCCAAGACATAATTGAGACGCGATTGGGAAGACGTACCCCATCGAAATCCACAGTAGAGCGCTGATAGACCCAAGCAACGCCGCGAAGCAATCCGCCAAAAATCAGCAAGGCCATTAGTAAAATAAGTGCAGCGACACCACCCTGAGCTTGCAACTGTGGATAGGGATCAGAAAGCCATTGCCATGCCAGCACTGCAAAGGTTGGCGGCGTCGTTGGCCCTAAAATCAGCGCCATATCGACGACGGACAGACTGTAGGCCAGTACCGCCGCAAAAGGCCACATCATCCTTGGCAATATTTGCGGCAAAATGATACTGCGCCAGATCTGTTGCCGCTGATAGCCGAGGCTACGCGCAACAGTGATTTGCTGGGCAATGTGTCGCTCTCCCAATAAATTCATCATGACCCAGAGCAAGAAAAAACTTTCTTTAATCGCGAGGGCAACGCCAAGACTAAGGCCATAGGGGTCTTGCACGGTGAGCCAATCGGGGGGGCTATGCCATGCCATCAAAGGCGCAATGGCACGAGCGAGCCAGCCTGCTGGGGCAAATAAAAAAGCAAAGCCAATTGCAAATGCGGCATGCGGCATAGCAAGTAAGATTGGCAAGCGCTTTACAATAGAACGCCAAGCATTTGATGGGTATTTCTCTATAGCAATTGATAGAGAAAGCGCCAAAGCTAATACCCCACTGATTAATGTGGAGCCGAGTGTCGCCATCAAGGCAGGGATCGTTTGTGTATCTTGCCAAATGGCTAGCCAATGGCTGATTTGAAAAAAATCAAACCCCATCCGAACTAAGCCCGGTAGTACAGGCAGGAATACGACGCTGACCAAGCCGATGGCGAGCAAAGTGCTACCTTTACTCGCCCATCTCGCCACCATCATGGGCGACCCAGAACTCATTTACTTAGCACCGTAGCGCTTCAGCCATTCCGCCTCAAGCGCAGCAACCCAGCTTGAATGCGGCTCAGCCAGCGTGGGTACTTTTTCGCTCAACACTCCGGGCGCGGTCATCTGCATGGATTGACGATACTGCACTGGAATCTTCTCCAGCGCCAACACGCTTGGATCACCCCACACGGTTAAATCGGCTTTTTTAGCTTGTGCTTCGGGCGAGAGCAAGAAATTGGCAAAAACTTGCGCACCGGCTTGGGCTTTCGCATTGCTTGGGATCGCTAAAAAGTGAACATTCCCAATCGTACCCTTGCTAAAGCCAAAGCTATACGCCGTTTTTGGCAGTTGCTGCGTCGCAATCAGATTAGCCGCCTCATTCGGATTAAAAGTAAGTGACAGTTTTAGTTCGCCATCAGCCAGCATCCGGTTCATGTCAGCAGCACTTTTTGGAAAACTACTGCCTTTGCGCCAGAGTACCGGATGGAGTTGATCCAAATAGGCCCAAAGCGGTGCACTGGCTTTACGGAATGACTCAGGACTAACAGCTTGCTGCAATGCTTTTGCATCCGGTGCTAGCTCTAGCAATAATTGCTTCAAAAAAGTAGTACCGTGAAAATCAGGCGGTTTTGGATAGCTAACTTGTCCTGCATTGGCTTTAGCAAAAGCCAATAACGCTTGTGCTGATCGTGGTGGATTTTTGACGGTGGTTTGATTGGCAATAAAGGTGAGCTGAGCGGTTCCCCATGGCATCTCAAGACCATCCGTAGGCTCAGAGAAATCTACTCGGACAGGCTTTTTTAAATCCACATAGCGCCAGTTTGGCAGGCTTTCTGCCCATGGCCCGTAGAGTAATTTGGCTTGTTTCAGAGCTTTGAAGTTTTCACCATTTACCCACAACAAATCCACCGACCCCTCTGTGGTTCGCCCCGCATCCACTTCCGTCTTGATGCGTTTTACGATGCCGGACGCATCGGTGACTTTGACATGCTTAACGGTCACTCCATACTTTTTCTTGGCTTGCACGGCAGCCCAATCGATATAGGCATTGATATTTTCACCGCCGCCCCATGCATTAAAGTAAACAGTTTGTCCTTTGGCATCGGCTTCGATCTTATTCCAATCCGTATTGGCCATTACGGTGGAGCTAAGGCATAAAGCGATTAAATTCGGCAAGAATTTGTTCATTTTTTTAGCGTGTTCCTTCATTGCGTTCATTGATTTTAATTTGTTTCGAAAACTAAGTTCGCATCCAGCGATGATATTTTTCAACCCAGCGCAGCAGCTTCACTGGCGCATGGGCGCGCTTCCATTCCCCTGCAACATATTTATTCGCTTCGGCCATGGTGGGATAGGTATGAATCGTGCCCAAGATTTTATTGAGGCCAAGCCCATGTTTCATCGCCAATACGTATTCGGCGAGTAATTCACCCGCGTGAGCCCCCACAATGGTGACTCCCAAAATTGTGTCTTTACCGGGTACCGTGAGCACTTTGATAAAACCCTTTGCTGCGCCATCAGCAATCGCACGATCAAGATCGTCAATATCAAAACGTGCGACTTCATACGCAACACAAGCGGCTTTGGCCTCCTGTTCGCACAAGCCAACTCGGGCCACTTCAGGGTCGATAAAGGTACACCATGGGATCACACTGTAATCCACTTTGAAGCGCTTAAATTGCCCAAATAGTGCATTCACACTGGCATACCATGCTTGATGTGAGGCGGTGTGTGTAAATTGATAGGGCCCTGCCACGTCGCCTGCGGCAAAAATATTGGGATATAGCGTTTCTAAATAATCATTCGTCACTACGGTACGTGCAGTTTCTATGCCTAAGGACTCTAAGCCATAACCTGAAAGCCTTGCTTTACGACCTACGGCACAAATCAACGCGTCAAACGCAATGGATTGTTCGCCAGTTGGTGTTTGGACAATCAAACATTTTTGTCCTTCGTTGATTTCACAGCGCAGTGCAGCGTATTCAGTCAATACCTGCACGCCGCTATGACTAAGTTGTTCACGAACAAACTCAGAAACTTCGGCGTCTTCACGCGGCATTAAGCGATCACCGCGTTCAATTTGACTGACCTCTGCACCAAGGCGCGCGAAACTTTGCGCTAGCTCACAACCGATGGGCCCGCCGCCTAAAATCACCATGCGCCGTGGTATTTCGTCCATTTGAGCAAAGGCTTCCCATAACGTATCGCTGGTGTAGTAGCCCGTTTCATGGATACCAGGCAAGTCAGGCACAATCGGCGCCGCACCTGCGGCAATGATGATGCTACGCGCGGTTAAACGTTGCTCGCGACCATCGTGGTGCTTAATCGACACCGTCCATGGGTCCAGCATAGTGGCATAGCCTTGTACGATATCGACGCCTAGTTTGGTATAGCGCTCGATACTGTCATGTGGTTCAACCGCACGAATCACCGTTTGCACTCGCTCCATCACCGCACGAAAACTAAATATGGTGTTGCTATCGTTAAGTCCATACTGGCTGGCATGACGTATTTGGTGTGCCAATTTTGCGCTACTGATGAGTGCCTTGCTGGGTACGCAGCCATAGTTGAGACAGTCGCCGCCCATTTTGTGCGCTTCAATCAGTGTGACTTTAGCTTTAACTGCAGCAGCGATATAAGCCGACACCAGACCTGCTGCGCCACCACCAATCACGATTAAATTACGATCAAACTGCTTGGGTTTAGTCCAGAGCTTGTACACTTTACGGCGCTGAAATTGAGCAACGATTCGTTTAGCCAATAAAGGGAAAACACCCAGTAGCACGAATGACATGAGTAATGCTGGCGACAAAATGCCGGATAGCGATTCAATTTTAGCGAGCTGAGTGCCTGCATTCACATAAACGACGGTGCCCGCCAACATCCCGACTTGGCTGACCCAATAAAAAGTACGCGTTTTGAGTGACGTTAAGCCCATCAATAAATTGATCAGAAAGAAGGGAAAAACCGGCACTAGTCTCAGCGTGAAGAGATAAAACGCGCCATCGCGCACCATGCCCTCATTAACTCCAGTCAGTTGTTTACCAAAACGCTGCTGAACGCTGCTTCGAAGTACATAGCGTGAGGTTAAAAATGCCAAGGTTGCGCCAATAGACGAAGCAAAAGAAACAATCACAGTCCCTGTCACTAAACCAAAGATAGCTCCCGCAGCTAAAGTCAAAATCGCAGCGCCCGGTAATGAAAGTGCTGTGACAAAGACATAAACAGTAAAGAAAATCAGCGCAAGTAGCCAAGGTGATTGCTGCTGCCATACACTCAATTGCGCTTGGCTTTGTTTGAGTTGCGCCAGCGAAAGCCATTGCTGCAAATCGAAGACAAAAAATAAAGCCACAAAGATCAGCAGCACTGTAATGAGTATTTTTTTATTCATGGGTTAAATACCTGTAATAATTTCTAAAGACTGCAAGATGATTGCCCCTTCATTGATAGAGATAGTCGGACGGCTAATCGTTTTATTACAGCTCACCAGAAAATTATGACCATTGAGATAGACTTTATTGCGTCATCTATCGATATTTTGCAACAAAGATTCGATCTATCCAGCGTTTCCAGTACCAGACCCATCGGCCTTCAGCACTGAAATTGCCCCATGATGCAACGGCATGGTGTGGGCCTGTCGCCAGCAAATAGAGTGTTGTTTTCTTTGGTTTGTAGTGTGTCTTGGATGATGCACCTTGCATCATATCAATGAGATTTTGCGCAAGAACCGGCCCAGCTCGAACTGCATGCACGCCAGATTTGGCGTGTTCAATTAATCTTGAACCGATGTCTCCTGCAGCAAATACATTCGGATGCGACGTACTTTGTTGCATTTCATTGAGGGCAATAAACCCACGCTGACTGAGCGCTAGCTTGGAACTGCGCAAAAAGAATGGCGCTCGAACACCTGTCGCAGCAATAATAAAGTCGGCATGAATGACCTCTCCATTTGACAGCACTAAGCCTGCTGCGGTGCCTTCTGCTTTTGCTTGGTGTTGCTTTAACCCGCTCCGAGCGATGGCTTGCTGGGTACGGCAAATAACAGATGGCGAAAATCCAGGCAAAATACCTTTTTTTGAACAGACAAAATCAATTTCAAGCGGTAATTTCAGTTTTCTTTTCGTGTATTGCATAGCCAGTGCCAACTCAACACCCGCAGCGCCACCGCCCACGATTGCAATCCGCAAGGATTTCTCTCGTTCCAATTCGCGAATAATGCCGATCCATTTTTGAATAAATTCATCAAGGGGACGAATGGGAATTAACTGATCCCCTGATCGCACGAATGAGCTGACTTCAGATTGACCGCCAATATCAATCGACAATAAATCATATTCAAGTTGCAATCCGCTAGGCAGCGTCACAAAGCGTAGATCAGCATCGATGCCAACGGCTGTATCAATAATAAATTCAACACAGGCACGCTCACATCGCTGCTGTAAATCAATCTGAAAATCACCAAGTGCATAGTGACCAGAGATCCAACCCGGCAACATACCTGAATAGGCTTGATACTGTGACGGCGACAACAACTGAACTCGCCAGCCATTAGGTATGCCGACTTCAAATTGTTTCAGCACCGCAAGATGCGCATGCCCGCCGCCTAAAAGAATTAAAGTTTTCATTCAAGTCCGATGTTAAATTTATGAATCATTGCCACTTACTTGTAACTATGCTTGAAATGCAATTCGTTCTTTAATGATTTTAAAATCCAAATCTCGCGCTGAATTGACACTTTGTAGTAGCTCACTGATTTTGGCCTTTTGCAAAGATAGGTTGGCCTGTCCGCTAAGGCCGAGTAGCTCAGGCACACCTCCAAAATGGTAAAGGCCGCCAAACTCATCGCCCCCAAAGCATTCCCCCAGACCAAAGCACTCTGGACCATGTTTAAAGGACGAAAAATATTTGAAGCAGAGCGCTGCCAATAACAAACAAATGGACAAATCTCCAATTATTTTGGCTTAGCAAACCAGTACCAACTAACGATAATTTCAAAATCCAATTCTTTAACCACGGATAACACAGAGAACACGGCCTTTCACGCAAAAAAACAAAGATAGAGATAAACCATTAGGCTTGCCCTTCGATTTCGATTTGGATTTCGATTTGGATTTGGGATATTTTCTCCCCCAACCATTTGAATTTATATCGCAACACATCGCACGGGGCTTAAATCCTCCCCTTGAAGCACGCCGAAGCGAGGAACAAGCGGGCGGGGTTTCGGCGAGGACTGTTTGAGCGAGCTTGCGAGCGAGTTCCGCAGCCGCCGCTCGATTGTCCGCAGTGAGGGGTTTCGTGCTGGCCGGGGCGGCCTTCTTTTGGTTCTTTTCTTAGCCGTTAAGAAAAGAACGCCCCCGCGGTGGCTACCGCTCCAAAATCAACGTGCCGAAGGCACTTAGAAATACATACCACTCAATTCATCAAATTTTTTCGCTTGCAAGTTGGGCATATAAAACATGCCCAACCTACAACACAAGACATATTACAAGCTGCATAAAATAATTAAATATAAAAAACAAAAGATCAGAGGTACCCATTTTTCAACATGCGTTAGAGGAAAATACTTATTCAACTCCTTTCCTTTCCCCAGCAATTCCCACTCATAATCAAAACATGAATATGGCAACATCTTTTCCATATCATGAATAACTTTAAATTTACCTGAATTAAGCTGACGATAGGAGTGAATCACCAGCCACCATATAAAACAAAAACATATACAAATAGTAAAAAAGCCAACTACAAAAATAAGATCAATTTGTTTTATTTTTTCTAAAGATAAAAAAACACCACCTGCCAAAGCAGAATTAACAGACAGAAAAAAAGTGTTAGCAAGCATACGCCTTGCAGAGAGGCGATCAGCCAGTTCCAAGTATAGTTTATACTGATCCATCAATGCCTTTTGAAATTCAACCTGCGTCACATAGAGCTCACCAACATTTTTTATCACTTAGCATTCCTTCACTTTAAATCCCACCAGAAATAATTAAAACAATAAAAATATCAAATTTTTGTAATTTTCACCTTCTATGTAGAGTCCAAATTCCCTTTACGATAGGCTCTGAGTTCCAGCCAACAATATCATCAGCATTTGCTTTTACTATACCAGCGCCTCTCTCTTGCCCCCAAGGATTTACAGCCAAAATAGGCTTCCCATAATATTTAGCACCTTCAATTTCTTTTTTTATCCATTTACTATAATGGCTATACATACCTGTTGGAATCACAACGACATGACTCAATGCAATTTGCTGGTAAATCGCATTTTTGAGTAATAAATCTGTTGGTGCATTATGAATTGGGCTCTCCTTAGGTACAGAAAAATCCCTAAAATTCAAAGATGCCTGTCCAACGCTCCAACTCTTTTCAAATATCCAATTAGCAAGTGTGCTGTAATGATTGGAATATGCCCATGAATGGCTGATAAAAACATGAATTTGATGTGAACTCATATTATTTCCTATTTTGTTAACAGAGCTATAGCGTTAGACATTCAAAAAATTAAACCCTCAATCCCAGCTCAACGCCCCACCCGTCTGATACTCAGTAACCCTCGTTTCAAAGAAATTCTTCTCTTTCTTCAAATCAATCATCTCACTCATCCATGGGAATGGATTAGTCACCCCCGGGAACATTGGCTCTAGGCCGATTTGTTGCAAGCGGCGGTTGGCAATAAAGCGTAGGTATTCTTTGAATTGCGAAGCATTCAGGCCCAGCACGCCACGGGGCATGGTGTCTTCGGCGTAGGCGTATTCCAGCTCTACGCCGCGCTTGAATAAGCCGTAAATTTCGGCTTTGAATTCTTCAGTCCAAAGCTGTGGGTTTTCCATTTTGATGGTGTTGATCAGATCAATACCAAAATTGCAGTGCATGGATTCATCGCGCAGGATGTACTGGTATTGCTCGGCAGCACCTGTCATTTTGTTCTGGCGGCCCAGCGCCAAGATTTGCACAAAGCCCACGTAAAAGAACAGGCCTTCCATAATGCAGGCGAACACGATGATGGAGCGCAGCAATTGCTGATCTGTTTCTAGCGTGCCAGTTTTAAAGCTTGGATCGGTCAAGATATTGATAAATGGAATCAGGAATTCGTCTTTATCGCGGATCGAGGCCACTTCGTTGTAGGCATTAAAGACTTCGCCCTCGTCCAAGCCCAAAGATTCAACGATATATTGATAGGCGTGGGTATGGATGGCTTCATCGAAAGCTTGGCGCAGTAAAAACTGACGGCATTCTGGCGAAGTGATCTGGCGGTAAGTGCCCAAAACGATGTTATTAGCAGCCAGGCTGTCCGCAGTAACAAAGAAGCCCAGATTGCGTTTGACCAAACGGCGCTCGTCATCGGTCAGGCCGTTGGGGCTTTTCCACAGCTCAATATCGCGCTGCATATTTACTTCTTGCGGCATCCAGTGGTTTGCACACTGCGCCAGGTATTTTTCCCATGCCCATTTGTGCTTAAACGGCACCAGCTGATTTACGTCGGTGGTGCCGTTAATCACGCGTTTATCTGAGGCATTGACGCGCTTGGCGGTGGCCGCTTCAAGGTTGATGGCTACGGCTGTGGTGCTGATTTCATCGTCAAAGTTGAGCATTACAAGTCCTGTCTTACTGATGTTGATACTTACTGAGTTGGGACTCAGTAGGTGAGTTTTAATAGGTCTAACTAATGTTAATACTTTGGATATGGTTCGAAATAACGTCCCAAAATGAAACTTCAAATCCCCGTCATCCCCGAGTGTTTTTGTCGGGGATCCAGCTGTGCTACTGGATTCCCGCCTGCGCGGGAATGACGGCGTTTCGAGATGTCCATAAGTGGCAAGTCCTTACTAATCTGGGCTACTCAACAAGCGTATTTTTATATTACTGCTGTCGCTGATGCCGTACTGCTGGCCCAGCGCGTAAAAATCACGCACATGTTGATCGCTCAGCTTAAGGCTAGATTGAAAGCTCAGCGCAAGATGCACTTCGCCGAGGTAAACCACCTCCCCCGCCTTTACCGTAAAACTTTTGCCCATGGGTAGTAGATCGTGGCGCTGCTGTGGCCAGCCGGCGGCGGTGTAAGACCAATCGCCCACCGCTTGCTCAGCGGTGTATTCACCGGGAGCCAAAGCCAGCACATGTAATTTACCGATGGCATTTTTAGCCGGTGCCGCAATGGTATCGGTTAGGATACTGGCGTTTAAATCAACATTGCCCTTGGGGCCTTGTAAACGCAGCCAAGCGGAAGCACCGTCTTGATCAAAAGAATTAAGGGTTAAAGAAACAATGGCGTAAGCCTGCTCTGGCGGAGGGCTCAGTTTGCCTTGCACCACCGCAATCGGCGCAATTGCGCAGCTATTTAATAGCAGTACACAACTGAGCAATACACTTTTAATCATGTGACAACCTTTTACTGCAATAAGCGGGTGGCAATCTGGCTTGCATCTTGCACGCCCCATTGCTTAAGTTGATAAAAATCGCGCGTGGATTGATCGCTATACGCCAATGTGGAAGCAAAATTAAGTTGGGCGCTGATCTCACCCAAATACAGCACCTCACCCGCAGCAATTTGGAAACGCCGATCCAGCTGAAAATGTGTTTGCCCGCCTCGGCCATTCGCGCCTTTTGCAGCCCAATTACCCCAAGCTTGGCTCAACGTATAGCTGCCCTCAGCCAGCGGCAAAACCCACAAACGGCCGCGTACTTCACCAGCAGGGCCAACAATACTATCGCGGCTAATATCCGCCTGTAAGCTATGGCGGCTACTAGCCCCCAGCAGCTCAACTTGTAAATCTGCCTGATCTGTTGAGAGCGATTGCAACGTTAAAGCCAGCACCACATAGCCCTGCCCTGCGGGTGGTTGCAGGCGGCCATTTTCAATTTGCAAGGCGGGCTGCGCGCTACAAGCAGCCACTAAAGCACTCGCCACACCGGCCACGGCCCGCATGCATCGTGATAAGAAACTCATTTGGCAATGCACGCAATGCGTAATACTTCGGCACGCCAGCGCGCTTTATCGGCATCTGGCAACCAAGAGGCTTCAAAGCTGTGATTCACTAATTGCACCACTTCGCTGGCTGATAAATCCATGGCGGCGCGGCAAGCTAATAAATTAGCGTTGAGATAGCCGCCAAAATACGCTGGATCGTCAGAATTCACCATCGCACACAGCCCTGCTGCCAACAAATTACGCAAATTATGCTGAGCTAAATCATCCACTACGCAGAGCTTTAAATTGGAAAGCGGGCAAACGGTGAGCGGAATACGCTCGGTGGCTAAGCGCACCACAAGGGTGGCATCGTCAGTGCAGCGCACGCCGTGATCAATCCGCCGCGCGCCCAGCACATCGAGTGCTTCGGTGATATAGGCAGCAGGGCCTTCTTCACCGGCATGGGCCACGGCAGGAAGGCCTAGATCGCGGCAACGCTTAAATAATTTTTGGAATTTGGCTGGCGGATGGCCCAGCTCGCTGGAATCCAGCCCCACGCCATCAATCAGCGCCAGATAAGGCAACGCTGCCTCAAGGGTGATTTTGCCTTCTACTTCGGAAAGATGGCGTAAAAAACACAAAATCAGCTTAGAGCTAATCCCCAGTTTATCGGTGGCATCATTTAAAGCACGGGTAATACCACGAATCACCGTACCAATATCAATGCCACGCGCAGTATGCGTTTGCGGATCAAAAAAGATCTCGGTATGCACAATATGGTCAGAATAAGCGCGCTCGCAATAAGCCCAAGTCAGGTCGTAAAAATCTTCTTCGGTAACCAGCACGCTGGCACCGGCGTAATACAGATCGAGAAAGGATTGCAGATTATCAAAGGAATACGCGGCGCGAACTTCTTCTACATTGGCGTAAGGCAGGGTAATGCCATTTTTTTGTGCCAGCTCGAACATCATTTCAGGCTCTAAAGTGCCTTCGATATGCAGATGCAGCTCGGTTTTAGGTAAGGCGAGGATCAGTTGATCGACAGGGTGCAGGACTTCGGTCATTTGACTCTCTAGGTGTTTTTGATTGGTGTTGTATTTTTTTAAACAATGTTAATAGCCTGATAAACCTGATTTTCTACTCTTATATTGAAAATCTCTGCAAGAATCAAAAACGCCAAATTGGCAAATAGTAAAATCAAAAATTTACGGAGTCCCAATTCACGAAAAATTGATCTGTGCAGAGTATCCCTTGTAAGTATCAATCAAAATTAAGTCTATCTTTTAACCCATTTAGACGCTCATTCTCTAAAGAGATTGCCTCAGTATTACTCTTTCTCTTTTGCTCTTCTTCTGCAATCAATTGAATATATTTCTGATTTGAAGTTTTTACATCTTGTTTAAGATCATTCAAATGATACTTTTCAATTTCATCAGGATCACATTCCACAACAATGTAATCACCTTCAATCCATGCATTGCGCCACATACTATGTCGCGGAAAAATCCTTCCCTCAGTAAAGATTTTTGACCAACGGTGATCTGGTCTTCCAGATAACTTTAAATGCATCAAACGTAAGCCAGAAGGTGTATGTTGCGTAGGCCTTGTTCTTCCCACGTCCAAAGTAACAATTTGAATTTCTTGAAATTGAGTCACCATTTTCTCCTAAAGACCAAACAAGCAATCAGACTAATACGGCAAAAGTCGCTTCCCACTCCGCTCTACTTTAAAATCAAATCATGTACTTCTGTAGCTTGGGTTAGCGGGTTTGTCAGCCGATTTAAGTCCGACAAACTAGCGTAACCCAACCTACATTTTTACTGGCAGCTCTCGCACTCTGGGTTATCAATCGAGCAGAATTTCATATCTGTTGCAGGTAATTCTGCGTCGATTGCGGCCATGGCGGGCGCGGAGCTGATCGAGTTAGCACCCGCGGCGGAGGTTTGGGTATATCCCCCATCGATCGCTACTGCATTCAACTCACCACCGCTACCGGTGGATTTTTCTGCTGCTGTGGCGGCCATGGTGCGTAGGTAATAAGTGGTTTTCAGGCCACGCAACCATGCAAATTTGTACAGCTCGTCTAATTTTTTGCCTGATGCGCCAGCAAGGTAGAGATTGAGCGATTGGCCTTGATCGATCCACTTTTGGCGGCGCGATGCGCATTCCACCAGCCAGTTTGGATCCACTTCAAACGCCGTGGCGTACAAGTCACGCAAGTCTTGCGGAATGCGCTCTACTTTAGATACCGAGCCGTCAAAGAATTTCAGGTCTGAGATCATCACTTCATCCCATAGACCACGTTCTTTTAGATCACGCACTAGATATTCATTCACCACGGTGAACTCACCCGACAGGTTCGATTTTACGAACAAGTTTTGGTACGTTGGCTCGATACACGCCGATACGCCGATGATGTTGGCAATAGTGGCTGTTGGCGCAATCGCCAAGCAGTTTGAATTGCGCATGCCGTGGGTGCGAACGCGTTCACGCAGCTGTGTCCAATCTAAGCGTGAGCTGGTATCCATTTCTAAATAGCCACCGCGCTCTTCTGCCAACAATTTAATTGAATCTTGTGGCAATACACCGCGATCCCACAGGCTGCCTTTGTAGCTAGGATAAGTGCCGCGCTCTTGCGCCAGCTCGGTGGATGCCCAGTAAGCGTGGTAAGCCACGGTTTCCATCGATAGATCGGCAAACTCAACCGCTGCATCTGAGCCGTAAGGCAGGCGCAACATATGTAAGCAATCTTGGAAGCCCATAATGCCCATACCTACCGGACGATGCTTCAAGTTGGATTCACGCGCTTTACGCACTGGATAGAAGTTAATGTCGATCACGTTATCCAGCATGCGCATCGCGGTAGTAATGGTGCGTGCCAGTTTATTGGTATCGAGTTCGCCATTCTTGATGTGGTTCACCAAGTTGACCGAGCCCAAATTACATACCGCAATTTCGTTCTCGTTAGTGTTCAGGGTGATTTCTGTACATAGATTCGAGCTATGCACCACGCCTACGTGTTGCTGCGGGCTACGAATATTGCAAGGATCTTTAAAGGTAATCCAAGGATGGCCTGTTTCAAACAGCATAGAAAGCATCTTGCGCCATAGACCCAGCGCAGGAATCTTTTTGGCGATTTTCATTTCGCCACGAGCCGCTTTTGCTTCGTAAGCTACATAAGCTTTTTCAAAATCTTTACCAAATTTATCATGTAAATCAGGCGCTTCAGATGGGCTAAATAATGTCCACTCGCCGCCCTGCATCACACGCTTCATGAATAAATCAGGAATCCAGTTGGCGGTATTCATATCGTGCGTGCGGCGACGATCGTCACCGGTGTTCTTACGCATTTCGAGGAATTCTTCGATATCTGCGTGCCAAGTTTCAAGGTAAGCGCACACCGCGCCCTTGCGTTTGCCGCCTTGGTTTACCGCTACGGCGGTGTCGTTCACCACTTTCAGGAAAGGCACAATCCCTTGCGACTTGCCGTTGGTGCCCTTGATATGGCTACCGAGAGAGCGCACCGGCGTCCAATCGTTACCCAAACCACCGGCGTATTTAGACAACAGCGCGTTTTCTTTGAGCGCTTCGTAAATGCCTTCCAAATCGTCGGATACGGTGGTGAGGTAGCAGCTAGAAAGCTGGCTACGACGGCTACCGGCGTTAAATAGCGTTGGGGTGGAGCTCATAAAGTCAAAACTAGATAAGACGTTGTAGAACTCGATCGCACGCTCTTCGCGGTTGATTTCATTCATCGCCAAGCCCATGGCTACGCGCATAAAGAAGCTTTGTGGCAGCTCGATGCGGCTGTCTTCGATATGCAGGAAATAGCGGTCATACAGGGTTTGCAGGCCAAGATAGCCAAATTGGTAATCACGGTTATGATCCAGCGCCGCGCCTAATTTTGCTAAATCATATTGAGCCAGATTTTCGTCCAGCAGCTCCGCATCAATACCGCGCTTAATAAACTGTGGGAAGTAGCTAATGTAGCGATCAGCCATTTCTTCGTGGCTCACCTCTTTGCCCAATACTTCTGAGCGCAGATTATTTAGCAAAAGACGAGCGGTAACAAAGCTATATGCAGGGTCTTTTTCAATCAGCTGACGCGACGACATAATCAAAGCGCGGCGAACTTCTTCTGCCGGTACGCCGTCGTACACGTTTTTTAAAGTTTCAGCCAAGATGGCGGCTTGATCGGTGGTGCTTTCCAAGCCCTTGCAGCAAGAGGCGATCAGCGCTTTTAACTGCGCCAAATCTAGCGGACGGCTGCTGCCATCAGCGTAAATCACATTAATGGCGTGGTGATGCTCAGGCTCAAAGCGTGCATGACGCTCTTTGCTGCGCTCTTCGCGATACAAGACATAGGCGCGAGCCACATCGTGCTCACCAGCACGCATCAGCGCTAGCTCTACTTGATCTTGGATATCTTCAATATGAATCGCGCCGCCTTCTGGCTTACGACGCATCAGCGCCGATACAACGGATTCAGTCAGCAAGATGGCTTTTTGACGTACAGCGGCACTAGACGCGGCATCGCTACCGAGCACAGCGATAAAGGTTTTGGTCACTGCTACGGTGATTTTGTTCGGTGCAAATGGCACCACCGATCCATCACGGCGAATGGTTTTGTAATCGGCATAGCTGCTGTGATTTTGAGCAGTATTAACGCTATCGGTCATAGGGCTCTCATTAATGTAGTGGGCAGGCAAGGCGGCTGCGTCTTGCTGTGGATAATTCTGTGGATTTCTTGTGGAGAAACACTATATGTAGTGTCCCTCAAGAAGAGTTAACACAAATACTAGTGTCTTTAGCCCAGTTAGGCAAGCAGATGACAAAGGAGAAAATGTACAGCTGGACGGTGCAAAAAGGCAGTTCCAGTAAAGCCGTGCATTTGTGGCAGCTTAACCGCGTTTGTTAAACAATACCTGCCGATAAATAAGCCTGATTCCACGGTTGTGCACAGATTAAAAACAACACATTGCCGCAGCAAGCTCAACGCACAGATCCCTAACAGCCGATTGCCTAATAAACAATCATCCGGTGTTTTTAAGCCGCACTAAATTGTACAAAATTCAGCTCGCCTAACTCATTTTTTCTACTGTAGGCCTTGCCTTTTTCTAGGGCGATTTTTGCTACTACGCCGTATTCCATTTGCATAGATAAGAATATGCTTACGTATTATACGTTACTTAAATGCTCGTTTGATTCCCATAGAATAAGCGAATTCTCAGGCCTGCAGCATCCCGCTCTAAGCCAGCTCTCGTTTTATTTTTAGGACTCTCTTTCATCGTGCCCTCTTCTTTTAAACGTAAAAAATCAAACACTGCTTTTCAAAACATTCAATTTTTCAGCAAAAAAACAATCAGCCTCAGTGTGCTGCTCGCCGTTAGCGCGTGTGGCGGAGGAGGAGGCTCTTCTGAGCCAGGCTCCACCAGCACGGTTGCCACCACAGCCTCTACGCCTGTAGTCAGCATACTGCCACCTGCAACAGCCTTTACCATTGAAAACATCAGCCCGTTAGAAGCCAGCGAGAACGAGAAACTAACCGTAACGGGCCAAGGGTTTATCGGCATCAAACAGGTGATGCTAGGCGGCGTGGCACTAAGTTTTAAGCTTATTTCAGACCAGCAAATAGAAGTCATGCTTAATGACGCGGCTCAATCAGGCGAGCTGGAGCTGCACAAAGACAACAGCAGCGTACAAGCGCGGCAAAGGGTCATGATTGCTGAGCCACGCGTGTTTGAGCTATCTGGCACAGAATTCAACACGGGTGAAACGCTGATTTTGCGCGGTAGCCAGCTCAATCAGCTCAAAAACGTGCGCTTAGGTGGGGTCATGCTGCCGACTGTTAGTCAGTCGGCCACTGAACTTTATGTCAATATTCCTGATACGGCCCGTTCAGGCTATCTGACCTTAGAGGATAAACGAGGCCGGCAGCGAACCTTGGCCCAAATAATGCAAATCTGGCGGCCCGTGGCCCAGCCTGAGCTGCGCCCTGCCTTTGGCTTTGCTGGGCAAACCATCAGCATTATTGGCCAAGGCATTGATCAAGTTGAGCAGCTTTTATTTAGCCCTAACCAACGTGCCAATATCAAAAGCCGCTCAGAAAACCGTCTTGAAGTAGAAATACCTGAAAAAGCCCTCAGCGGCCCGCTGACCTTTGCTTGGGGTAAAAACACACTAAATAGCCAAACACGCTTTGAAATTGCCACACAAATCAGCGCGACGGGCATGTCCCCACTTAGCGGGCCTGCCAATACACTGGTTACGATTAGCGGCCGCGGGCTGGATGCGGTTAGCAGCGCCAGTATTGGCGGAATCAATGCGCAGCTAGTTAACAAAACAAGTAGCAGTATTACCCTGCTAACGCCTGCCAACGGCGAAGGCGAGGTGATTTTAAAAGGCAGTATGCAGCAGTTGGTTTCCGCCGGAAACTTTAGATTAGTCAGGCCCGTTGCACCGCCCGTTGCTCCTCCAGTCACGCCACCTGGCATAACACCGACGGCTCCACCTGTAGTTCCACCTGTAGTTCCACCCGTTACTCCACCAGCCACGCCTAAAGCCACGATTGAGCTAGAAAGCATCGCTTTGGTACAAAATTACTCACAGCTTGCTGGCGCACAATATCAGCGCTTGGTGCAAGGCAAGCCTGCCATCGTACGGGCAAATATCTCCAGCAGAAGCAGTAAACTCGCCAGCCCACGGGTCTGGCTAAGCGCCACGATCAATGGCGTGCCGCAAGGCCAAGCCATCGCCATGACTGGGCCTGCCACCGTACCGGCCTATGTATCACAAGCTAAGCTTGAGCAAAGTTTTAATGCCCGCCTGCCGGAGCAATGGATTAAGCCGGGCCTAAGCCTGCGGATTGAGGCAGACCCAGAGCTACAAGTCAGCAGCGGCGCCAGTAGAACCATCACCCCTGTAGTAGGCAAACCAAGCAATATGGATTTGGTGATTGTGCCACTGCAACTCGATGACGATGGCCGCGGTGCAGCTATCCAAGCACAAGCGCCTACTACTGACGCTGTGCGTCAAATGCTTAGCCGGGTTTTCCCGCTGGCCGAGAGTACGATCAACGTCACCATCCGTGGCGCTTATCGAGTGAGCTCTATCCAGTCAACACAGAGCATGAAATACATTGATAAAACCCGCACTGGATCGGCAGGCTGGGATAGCGTACTGACCGAGTTAGAACAATTACGGGTTCGAGAAGGCAATGCCCGTCATTACTACGGCCTAGTGCCAGACCCAAATTTTAGTGGCGGCACCGCTGGGCTGGGCTATGTGAATGCAAAAAATACATCCTATTCTTCGCACTCTGCCATTGGCCTTGATGCTCGTCACGACGACGACCTCAGCACCATGGGGCACGAGCTGGGCCATAATCTGAGCCGAAATCACGCACCATGCGGAGGGGTAAGCTCATATGACCCTAACTTCCCCTACGCGGGCGGTAAAATCGGCGATACGCTGCCTTATGATCCACAAACCAACACCCTGCTCACTCTAGATGAAAGGAATAACGGTGATCTAATGGGCTATTGTGGCGGGCGCTGGTTCTCTGATTACACCTACAGCAAAATTCAGGACTATCTAGAACAGCGTAATTATGCCCAACCTATGCTTGCGGGTTTCTCTATGCCTATGAGCCTGATAGATATTTCTGGGCGTATTTCGGCTGGCGGCGCAAGCATTAATCCGGTTTCAATGCGTAGCGGTACGGCCCCTGAAGCCTCCAAAGGTGAGTATGAATTGCATATTGTTTCTGCCAGCGGCAATACCACTATCCAACCCTTTAATCCAGTAGAAGTAGCGGATATACCTCAAGCCGAGCAGCATTTCTTTGTAAGCATCCCTAAAGTTGATTCAATTATTGCAATTGAAGTCTGGCATAAGGGCAAGCAGCTAGGCAGCAACAAGCTGCAAAGCAGTGCGGTAAAGGGAGTGGGAGTAGGCACGGCCAATGGTGCGCAGTTGCAATGGCAAGAAAGCGCTGGAAAACTGCAAATCAGATGGAATGCGGGGCAATACCCACACCTCAGCGTGCTGCACATCGGCAAAACACGCCAAGTACTGGCTAACCAAGCACGGGGCGGTCTTCTTACGGTGGATACACAATCGCTACCTGCGGGCGGTCAGTTTGAAATATCGCTCTCTGACGGGCTAAACCCACGGCTGATGTATATTAAACGCTAGTCATAGGGCAATCCAGCACACAGGCGCTCTACTTATACAGAGTGCCTGTGGTGACTGACTTAAGTGCTGCAGGTGCTTTAATCCAGAAAATATATATGACATAAAAAAAGAGCCTGTAACTAAAATTGTGTAAATGCCTTTGGCCGATTAACCTCTTCCCGAGGATATTTCATGTCAGGCATCACAATGGACCGTCAAAAATTACAGGCTCTGGCCGCCGAACTCGCTAA
>Ga0247722_10000599_pt1 | contig 21527 bp, 22 predicted proteins | sample MSEWelMarce3H_FC_FD_189094 | JGI IMG/M metagenome (GOLD analysis project Ga0247722, IMG submission 189094) | Subsurface sediment microbial communities from gas well in West Virginia, United States - MSEEL Well Study Marcellus 3H_FC | ecosystem: Environmental > Terrestrial > Deep subsurface >... | reverse complement strand
TCTGGGGCTTTTTCTCTAGATGCACGATATTGTTCAAAGTTTCTTTCGCCGACTTGAACATTTGATACTTTATCAGAGATTGTACTTTCAGATGTATAGGCCCCTCTTAAATCAGTAAATTGAAATTTAGAGTTTGGAGCGGCCGTATACGAATCAGGTCTTTCCCCAACTAAGTTAACTCCATTAGTAGGATTTAACGTTAATGCCATTTCACCAGGATGAACGATGAGAGAAGAGGAACGATGATTCTTTTTGGCCTCGTCATCAAACATTCGATTGAATACATCGCGGTTAAATTCACCTTTAAAGGTGGGCCCCGATTTTTTATCATTCCCTTTAAGCCAGTCACCATATCCATCTGAATCTGGGTCAGGCATATGTGTTTGCTGAAATAAATTGTTAAATGCATTCATATCCAGATTCTTTGCATTTAAACGAACCGGTTCAGCATGTTTCCATTTTTCAGCCTCAGTATCTCTACTTGTATTAAGTGCAGAAGGTGCTTCGACTTTTACTTCTTTTCGCCCTTTCATGTGTTTAAGAATTTCAGAGATGTATGCATAGGCCCGAGTAACCGCTTCAAAGTATTCTTCTGAACCGCCTCTGTCAGGATGAGCCTTAAATGCCATCTTTTTGTAAGCCGATTTAAGTGATTCTTCGGTAAGTGCTACTTCTTCTTGTATACCGAGTACTTCTAAACATGATGCAAAATACGACATTGCTTTTTGTTTTGGAATATCTGTAATAACTTTCCAGCTTGGAGTTTTATCTGTGTATGTAATGATGTCTGTTTTATTGGATCGTTGAGAGATTTCTGATTTTTCTCCCGGAAGAATGGGAGGTGATCCGCCGGATTGAATAATTGCTATATAATTAAGAAGGTAACTATATATCCCAGCTCGTTTTGCAGATCCAACATATTCCATCGAAGCTAAACATGTATTAATCATTTGAACCCTTTTTGAATGATCATTTATTTTGATAATGTTAGAATAAATACGTACATGAACTGGATCTATTGATTGATTATTACCCATCTATACATTTAGTAAATTACTTTACATAATAATTATCCTCACTGTATTAGGGGAAATGTTCATCTTTAAAGTATTTAACCTTAGTGCATTAGGTTTTGGAGGTTCAATGGCATTAATTGATGCATTCATATTAAGTTCGATAAAGGCTTATAGTTTAGGATGGATTAAATGAAGAGTTATTATTGCAATGTTAGTATGCATTTCAACCATTAATATTTTTAGAGTCTTTGAATGTTGGCTCATTAATTGTAATGAATTTATTATGGGATGTAATGAGTGATGTACTTGTTACAGTATTTGGTATAATGTATTTCAAAGAAAAACTTAGTAATGTTAAATTTCACTGGTATTGTTATCGTGGAAAGAACCTGTTGGAAAAGAACCCGTGTAAAGAATACATAAATTATTATATTATTTTATAAAAAATGGACGATGAGTATATTATAGTAAAATCTGAGAAGTATATAGAAATGCTTACATTACGTCTGAGCCCTAATCCGAGCCCTAATCCGAGCCCTAAAAGTCTTGATATAATTCCTGAAAGTCCTGAAATTTCTCAAAGTCCTGAAAGTCTTGTAATTCCCGAAAGTCCCAAAAATATAAAAGTACATATAGTAGAAATGGAACAAAAAAGTATCGAATCGTCAAGTATCGCAACATCCGAAAGTTTATCAGAAAATCAAAAGAAGATTGCCAGTATTATATACAATTCCACTAAAAATGCAATTAAAAGTGTACTATTAGATGATAGTGTAAATAATATTATGAAAATTACCCTAATGATTGGTAAAACAATAAAAGAAATAGAAAATGTAAAGATAAATGAAAAAACCCCTACGGGTAAAGATAAAAAAGCGGTTGCCATTGAATTAGGTCGTATTTTAATTAAAGAAATGGTACCAAATAATGAAATACTTGCAATGTACGATTTAATGGCAGAACCCACACTTGAAATAATGATTGAAGTATCCAAAGTTGTAAACGTAGAAATTGTGAAATGTTGCCCATTCAAATTATTTTAGATCTTCATAATTTGTTTCACCTCTAATATACTCGGTATTGGAATCATTGCTTCACATTCCCAGAAAAACCTTTTTCCAATCGATTCGAATGAGAAACTTTCAGGGTAATATTGTGGAGCAAATAATGGCAATGATCTTTCTTTACCTGTAACAAGTGACCAGCTTTCCAATGGCAATACAAGAGCCAATTGTTCAACTGGTTTAATATCGCTTGCTTTTACCAATATTTCAGAAAATGCAGGAAGTTTATTGCGTATTAAGTATGCATGAATCCATTCCCACAACGGTGGAATACTATGTGGATAATACCAGTTATAACATACATCCTTTCCAGTATAATATGCCCAAATCCATTGAATACCATATAGATATTCTTTACATAGATTATCTATAGTAGTTCCGTTGAAGAATGCAAGATACTTTTCTTGCCATTTCGGGCACATTTTCCTATTTTCTACAAGAATACTTTCTTCAATATTTGAAAGAGGCCAATTATTCTCACCAATATTTAATTCATCTGCATTGTTTGCAAACATCTGTTTTTTAGTTATATATTTACAGATTCGTGTAGGTTCATTCATTAATAAAGCATGAAAGAGTTCTAACATCCCATTTATTGATATCTCATCGATTGATATAGAATCAACAAGAGGGGATAGTGTTTTGAGAATACGAAGTAATTCCGAATGACCATCATCTCTCATTTTAAGTCCAAGAGAGCTCGGCAGGAAATCATTTCCGAGAATAGACATTGCAAAACAGTAATTGAGTATAAATGCACGATCAAGAGATATCCAATTTTTTAAGGCATTAATTGAAAACCAGTTAAACACTTCGCCAAGTGAGTTGTACACCACTTTTCCAGCATTTATTTCTTCACGAAATAACCAAATATTATTAAGACTATATAATTCATGTCCTAACATCGATAATACAATAAGATCTGCATCAAGACCATAAACTGCAAAATTTCCTTTATATCCTTTTCTCCACTCCGCAATGATTTTATGTTCCCCTTCTCCTGGTTCATCGCTTGAACTTAATATCCAATTTTCATGTTTGGAAATCATTTTTTCAAGAGCGATTCGTAAGCGTGTCATAAATAATGTACCAGGTGTAATTGAATTTTTATCCCATGTATCCGTTTTGTCTTTTGACATCCATGCAGACTTGAAACGTCTAAGTCTCTGTTGACGCATTTTTGCCATAGGTACTACTCCATCAATCGCAATAAATACACCAGTAGGATTTACTTCTTTAATAACTTTGAGACAGTATGTAATAATACATTCGATGAATTCATTTTCCCATTCATTATGTTTTTCTTTAGAATATTCGATTTGTACATGGTCTATACAATGATAGATAAGACAATTGAAATCCATAAATAACCAATGAATATCTTTCGGTTCTTTACTTATTAGTCCTGGAATTGTATCAATGAGTTTTTTGTAATACGAAGGAATTCCCATTCAAAAAGATGTATAGTAAATAGGATGCCTGATAGTTCTATAAATGGTACAATAAAAGGTACGGTGCTTGATTCTATTAATCAAATACATAGAATTATGCCTGATTCAATTTTATTTGGTTCAATTATATTATATTTTTTAACTCAAAATTATGCATATGGTATTTTTTCATTATTTATTTTTGAAACTGTTATGATGCACAAATTAATTGCATGGATTTTTGCAAAATCAATGGGGGAGACTCCTCTTCCAGAAGTAAAATGTAGATCAGGTTTCAAAACAACACGACATGATTTTAACAGAATGTTTTCTAAACAATATCCATCATATGGTATGTTTTCCATAACGGCAATTGGAATCTATTTGGGATTAGCTACAAAGGAGTATTCCGATACATTTGATGCAATGGGCCCAGATTGGGCTTCAAGACCTTCTATTGCATATGGTCTCATTGCAATTACAATTGTAACTTTTATGCTTGTTCGATGGAGTTCATGTGAAACATTTGGAGAATTATGCAAAGCATTTATATGTGCTATCCTAGTTGGTGTTGTATTTTTCCATGTCAATAAAAAATTATTTGGAAAAGAATCCATGAACTTTTTAGGTGTACCGTCGATTGTAACAAAGGAAAGTCAGGGTGACCCAATATATGTATGTGCTGCAGAAGTTCCTACTTAAAATTAAAATCGTAAAATAAAATGGAATCTTCCGATGGGTCTGAAGCCTATAAACTAAATGAATACAGTGAAATAATACAACTATATAATATACCATTCATAATAAAAACATACTATGAAGAGTCTAATTATTTAATAAATACAAAAGAATCTCGAATTGCAATTTCGATTGTATTATTGCTTGTATTCATAATGTCTGATATTATTACACGTCTATTTTTTGGAACATTTGGATTTGTTATAAGTTATAAGGTATATTGTGCATATGATAAAACAGGCGAGTATGCATGGGGTATGATTAAATCAGATACATTTCGTATACACCATTGGTTATATTGTTCTGTCATTCTTATTACTATAACACTTTTAGGAATTGCACATCCATTTATGATCGGGTTATGTTTTGGAGGTATTACACATGGAATACAATTTTCAGATTGGTATATAATTTATAAAAGTTAATTTTATAAATATTAAAATAGGAAATGGACTCACTAATATCTATTGGAAACGATATTCGTATTTTCATGTACGGCGGTCTTATATCATTGCCCTTAACAATTGCTGGTTCTATGGTATTATTAGGATTATTTACAGGAAACTATGCAATGTTATTTTTTTTAATAGGATTTTTATTATTAACACCACTTGCATCCTATGGAATTGATCTTCTTTTTGTAATTGCTGCAAAAAGGTCAGGTTCTAAAATATTTGATGCATACATGTCTGATATTTGTAAACTAAATGCGGAATATATTGATGGACCTCGAGTGGAAGGAGCCGAATTAGAACCAGTTGTAGCATCTTCATGGGTAGCAATGATTTCATTTTTTATCGGTTATTTAGTAACAAATGCAATTAAATTGCATAATTATGAATCAATAGAAGAATCTACAGAGTCAAAAGACTCAAAAGACTCAACAGAAAGTTCAAGAATAACAAATCGCAAATCTCAAGCAATCATTGCGATAGTGGCGATTATAATATTCTCAGCTATTGCACTAATGTATAGATATAAAAGTGGATGCGAATCCAAAGCAGGTATGATACCAACATCGTTATTATTCGGATGGGCTGGATATGGTTGGTATAAATTACAATCATGTTCAGGGGATGATCGATTAGCTGATCTGTTTGGAATAGCAAATCGATTACTTCAACCAGAAGCAACAAATAATGGACCTATTGCATGTGTTCCGATTTTAAAATAAATCATAAAAATATTTAATCTGATTGGATAATCGAATCGTTCTCTGAATATCATCGTGCTTATTCCATCCAATTTTTAAAGAATGCATCATTTGCTGCAATATGATCGAAAAATGATGAGTAAAATGAAATGGTTTACTGTAGAGTTCTGACATTTCCTCTATTGTAATATTTTGTTTGTCCGTTTTCATATTTACATCATTGTGTAAATTATATAGCCATATACGAATGTCAGAAATAGATGATATTTTATTATCTGTATAGTATTTGGTATAATGTTTTTTACATTGTGGGCACGGAAGAGAGTGTCGTAAACTTGATAAAAACCCAGACCATAATCTCGTTTCTTCTGATGGAAGATTTTTAGTAGTTCCAATTTTTTCAGCAAGGGAGTGAAGAATAATCCATAAATTAGGACCCCAAATATGGTTTTGCGGAGACTCCATTTTAATATATCGTAGAATTAAAAACAATAAAAAAACTACATAAAAATTTGAATTATCTATTATTTAAAAAAAAATCTCGAATGGAATATAAAATTTCAAGACTCCTATGGGAGAATTTGGAATCAGTTCTTTTAGCTCAATCCAGACGACTTATTGGAGAATATTCCAAAATTATTGGAGTTCCAGAAAAAGAACTTCAAAAAAAAGTACTTCCAAGTTCCGATTTTCTTAAAATAACAATACAAGATACACATGCAGAGTCAAATCAATGTAAAGCATATGTTCAAAATGAAAAATTAACAATCTTTTGCAGAAAACCCGTTGGATATGGATGCGAATATTGTCCATTTCATAGAAATAAAAGGATGATTGTTATTCCAGGTACAAATCCTATTCCTATTCAACGTGTAAAAGATGGATCTATTTGGGTGAGTCATAATACAGTATATGACTCAAAAGGTGATATGATTGGAAAAATAAAAGATGGTATAATTAAAATATTTGTATATTAGGATGCTAATTATTGGATGCATATGCATATTATGTATAGCAGGATTATGTAAAATGTGTAGCATGATAACAAGTCGTGAAATATTTTATAGACATCATTAGAGAAATGGCCGTTGCAGTTTTTAATACATACATTAAAGGCGAAGTATTGGTATCCGATTATCGTCAAGGAGTCAAAATAAAAGCACATTTTACAAAACTTCCGCCTGGAAAACACGGATTTCATATTCACAGGGCGGGAGATTTACGCGGCGAAGGATGTATGGGACTCTGTGAACATTACGATATTGGTCATCATACTCACGGTGGCCTATCTAACAAAGAAAGACATACAGGTGATTTAGGAAATATCGAAGTACATCAGAAGAAGGAATATTATATTAAAGGAATCACTGTAAATGATCTATGGGGTCGTTCTATTATTGTACATGAAGATGAAGACGATTTAGGAAAAGGTGGTTTTGAAGATAGTAAAATAACAGGGCATAGTGGAAAACGTATGGGTTGTGCCATTTTTGGTAGGATATAAAATAAAGTAGTAGTAGAATGATTGGGATCATACTTACAGGAATATCAATTGCGGGTGCAGTTACAGGTGCTACAATCACAGGAATGGTACTTACGGAAATGATATGGATCGTAATAGATGCATTATCGCATGATTAAAAATTGATAACAAATTCCACATTTTTTATGATAAAATGAAACTTCATACATATTCAGATGGATCTGTGTTACGTGTAATGGATGCATCCGCATTAATACATATTCCAATTTGGAAAGGAAATAGACATATTGATTCAGTCCATGTTAAAAATATCAAAGAATCTACGAAAGCGTATTTATTAGATTCAGGATATAAAATTATTCAATATGAAGAAGAAGGAATCAAAAAATCATATCTAATTGATGGGCAACATCGTCTATCCGTAATAAAAGAACATTTTAAGACAAAAACAATTGAAGATGAATATTTTGAAAACCCTATAAAAGATTTCAAAGTGACTGTAACCGAAATTACAGTAAATTCAGAGACGGATGCAATTGATTACTTTAATAAAATTAATAATGTAAAGCCAGTTCAATACGAAGAAGATCCGAATCTTATTATAAATAAATATATTCAAGCGTTTGAGAAAAGTTTTCCAGGAATGTGTAAAATAAAACGCCCCTATTTATCAACCGACAAACTTAGAAGTGCTCTTACTGTTCACATTCATTTGTTAAAAAAACTATCGGTGGATGATTTTGTGAAAGAATGCCGCATACAAAATACAAAAATGCTTCAATCTATTAAAACAATAAGAAAAAAGGACGAAAATATAATAAAGAGAATGATTGAATTAGACTTTGCATTGGCATGGGATGTAAAATGGGTTGGTTCCTTAACAAATTAAAATTTTCCGAACGGGATGTAAACAAACATTCAAAACAGGATTCAAAACTTTATATAACTTTATAAAGTTTTCAATCGAGTCAATGTCCAACGTTTTTAGATACGGATTCACTTCTTTATTGGATGCAAGTCGTGATGTATTAGACATAAAGTTTCGAGAATATTTCCAGATACTTACTTTTTCATTTGGGGCAAGTATTCCTTTACCATGTGATTTTTCTTTTTCAGGTAGACTCCATTCGTCTGGAATATCATTTGGAAAATATGTTTCATAAAATTCATCATCTATCATGACATCATCCCAAAAAGGACATGTTATGTATTTTTCAAAATTATATAATTGTATAAAATTATGTTGAGACCAATTCATTCTTCCGCGAAGAGTTATTCCATAAATCAAATGCGTTGGAATTGCATATTCACGAGGACGATGCTCATGTGAAATCAAATCATATAATGGTTTGAAACTTTCTTTTACACATAATATAATGACTGCGGCACACCGCGTAATAATATCATACTCATCCGATTTGTAACCGAGAAGTTTTTCATATCCTTTTAATGCTTCCAGGCATATTTTATATTCTTTATGAGAATGTTCCGCAAATAAATCTAATATAGGCCATATATCTTCAATGTATTGCGAAATCCACCAAGCGCACCGTGCTTTACCTTGAAATATGGCACGCATAAAATACATTTCTTTTTCATCACCTCTTGCAAAGGGAGGTGTTTTCCTTGTAACAGTATCTGGCATTTTATCAGGATCTTTTATTGTTAATACAAGTATATTCCATAAAGAGTTATCACGAGATGTTTGAATGGACAGATTATAAGCAGAAAATAGAATGTCATCTTCGGTGAGTTGATCGGATGAAAGTGTTGTCCATGCGTGGACTAACCATCGAATATGCAATATGCAAGTATTCCATAGCCATGATTGAAAGAGACTGGAAATTGCCTCACCTATACAACCACTTACAAGTAACTCTTTACACCAGAATAATGACGGTGTATGAAGTAATACTGCTTGAACTTCATCGAGAGAATAAAAGTTTCTAGTAAGCATTTTCCTTAGAACAAAATGGGGGGGGAATGTATCAAATTTATTGGATCGCGCGATTTATACATTTTTTGAATAAATATAGTAAATAAATGGAATCAAATATCGCAGATGAAATAATTCCACGTTTGTGGCTTGGTAATGCAAAAGCATCAATGGACGAAGAATTTATAAGAAGAAATAATATAACCGCTGTTTTTAATTGTACTAAAAATTTACCTTTCTCTCCGATCATACCGATAAAATATAGAGTCCCAGTCGATGATAATTTAGAAGAAGAAGAAATACGTAATATGGAATTATGGTCAACTGAAATTGCATATAAGATTATATATGAATATATGGAAGGAAATACTGTTCTGGTTCATTGTGCAGCAGGAATGCAACGTTCCGCCGCATCTGTTGCATTTATGCTAATTTCATATTATAAAATGAGAGCAGGGGATGCAATGAATTTTATTAAACAGAAACGAAATATTGCATTTTACCCAAGTGCAAATTTTGGGAGATCGATTCATTATTTTGACAGAAAATATCATAATGAAATTTTACCTCAGATGAATAGGTCATGAATCTAACAGGCATAAATCTAACAGGCATAAATCTAACAGGCATAAATCCAACAGTCTCTGTATTATATGGAGAATTAGTATTATCGTTATATCCACTTCTTATAAAAACAACACATACGAACGTGTTTACACATGTGTTAGCGAGATTTATAGTTTTTCCAGTGTTATCGTTCATATTTGGACCAATCTCTGATTTTACATCAATCTGGTCAAGTCCATCCGAAGCATCTATGGGGATTTTATATAATATATTAAACCTAAGTCATGTTGCTGCAAGTTATGTAGCTTTCAAAATTCTGCCGATTAGTACAGCCATTTCATTATTTTATTTGTATCCAATATTTAATATTATCGCTGGCACACTCGTATTTGGAGAATCGCTTTCCTATGTATCTATACTTTTAATAGGTGTTGCATTTATTGGAACATATTTAATTGCTATATCGTATAAGGATAAAACGGATAAAACGGATAAAACGGATAAAACGGATAAAAACGAATTATTGGGTGTTGCGATGGCTATACTCGCAGCAATCACAGAGACATTAATATTCGTTTTTGTACGTTACAAGAATGCATCCCCATATTATGCAGTAAATAGTCTATATCCGGCTGGTCTTGTTGCACTATTATTATATGCATTATTTAATAAAAGTATCGTTAATACAAATCCAATAAATTGGACGAAACTATTAGGATTTAATGCTGTACTAGGATTTACAGGTTATATTGCGAGATTTTATGCAATCCCGAATATTCCAATTATTGTATTTTCGTTATTATCTTTTTTCGGAGTATTATTTGGATATTTATGGGGATTTCTCTTTACAGATGATGCTCCAACTATAAAAGCACTCATTGGAAGCGGTCTAATAGCAGGATCTGCAGGAATATTACGTTATTTTAACTATACATAAATTAGTATGAAACAAACTAGAAAAAAAGCAAGATGTCAGTGTATGCCATCTTGTAAAAATGCACCATTACCTTATTCACCATTTTGTTCTGTGCATCAATCATGTAAAAGAAAAGCACGATTATCAGGGTATGAACCCGTATTTAATCCTGGGCTGTATAATAAGTATGAAGGTATAAAAGAAGCACAAAATTGTTTTGCGTATGCGTTTGATTATCATAAAATTCCAAAAAAGTGTACAAAAGATAAATGTCCTGTTGCGTTTACTCAACCCGGTCGTAAAAGCGGTTATCCAAAATGGTCTAATGTAAATGGTAAAAGATGTCCAGATTTAATATCAAGATTAATTGGCGATGTAAAAGATATAAAATTAACCAGTTTTGAAAATAAATGTCCAGCAAATTATAGTAAAATCGCGTTGGTGGTCGATGACGATGAAGATTATCATTTTTATCGTCAAGATTCAAATAGTTATTGGTCTCATAAACCTGGGGCATCTGATGTTACACGATTAGATGGAACAGGGCGTCCTATTTATGATCCTCAACTTGCATCGAGATATTATAAAGATTCGGGATTAAATTACGATGAATTTTGTAGTTATTTGTGTATACCGCGAAATAAGAATTTGCGATTTAAGCGGGGAGGTACACACGGAGCTACACGCAAAAAAAGCAAAAAAAGCAAAAAAAGCAAAACAAGATAAATTTTCTAACTATATAAAAAATGGAAAGAGGCTTGACAATGTTATTGCATTCTGTAATTATTGGAATCATACTATATGTTTTCATGAAATTTGTACTAGGACAACAAAATAATGTGGCTGAAAATAGAAGTATTTTGATCGCAGCAGTTGTATTAATATACATGATATTATTCGGCCACGGATTACCAACGAAATTAAATAAAATCTAATCCCAGCTTTTGAAACCAGTTTTCACCATATTTTTTAATGATAAAGTTATTAGGATCTAAATACCGAAGTGCCTGCACACAGTCAATTCTTTCATTTGGATTTACGGCACACATTTTTTTCAACATATTTTTCATATTACTCGATATGTCTTTATTTATTATTATAATTATTTGTACTATAATTACCCCGATAGACCAACTATCAATCTTGGTCCAATGAGTTGTAAACCATTCACTATCTGAAGTAATAGATTCATAGTATCTCGTTATACTATTAAATATATCGTCATGTGATATATTTAATAAAAGAGAAATATCCTTTATAATTGATTTTTTACATATATTTTTAATTACCACATCCATATTATATCCTTTATTTAAACGAATTGCATTTATAATTGTAGCATCAGGCGGTTCTTGCGTAAGATGATATGAATGACTATGTGTTCTTAGATTTAATGGCGACCGTGTATCAATCGAAAGATTAAAATCTATAATTCGAGGAACATCATGTTTATCTACAAGAACATTACCTTTGTGAAGATCTTTATGTACAATTCCAAATATATTTAATAATGCCCCTGCCTCTATTAAATGCAGAGTAAATGCGTTAAAATCAAAATTTTGATGATACATATATCTATCTAAAGCAACTCCTCGAAATGGCATCATTGTCAGTTTAAATTCGGACATGTTATGGTCTTTAAGAACTTTACATGTAGATAAATCTTTATCTGTTTGACGAATACTAGGAGAACATATTGATTCCGATACAACAAAATAATTTTTCCATAGAGGTATACTTGCGATATTCGGTATTCTACTGATTATATTTGCAATCTTAAATTCCTTATCGGCATCTTTTATTTTCATTAATTTACCATATGTTAAATCATCTGATACGCCAGATATTGTTAAAGGTGTATCTTTACACGTTAAAGGCGGAGAAAAAATACATGAATATCCACCTTCATCTTTAAGTTTACCGCCAAACATTTCTCTAGCATTTTAGAAGAATTTATTTAATGAATAATTTACGTGATTTAAAAATCATTTTAAATGAAGGTAATATAGTATGCATCAGATATATCTGTTGGTTGGAATATTAATTCTTATAGTCGTGGCTATAATAGAAATATATAAACCTCAAATAATAAATGAGGGATTTAGTAATTTAATATCAGTCGGAGATTCATCCTTTTGGGCAACATGGTTACCTAGGAGAGGTGATGTAGGTATTAATCCTACGGAAGAACAAGAAGGATATATACGCGATATACGTTATTTTTCTGGATATACGGATGTACAGCGAGTAGGAGTAGATCATGATTTTTGTCGTATGGTACAAGAAGATGGATCAGATGACAATTTCTTTGCATGTGCTTTAGGAGGAACAGAAGGTTTATCAACTGTTAAATATAGAACACCTTCTGTAAAATACGGATTTGAATTGTCACGGGATGATTACATGCGCGATGTATTAAGCGAAGGTCGTAGTGGATACTGTAGAATTTTGAAAACGAGTTCAGATACATTTCAGGCAAAATGTAATCCTGCAGGAGATACTGGGTTTCGATCCACGCTTGTTACCGATTCAAACCCTCCCGTCAATATTAAAGTATTACTTAGCTTCTACGAAGGGATTGTATTCTGGTTACGTTTGAAAGATGATATGCTAGACTATGCAAAAAATCTAACAATTACAACCAGTGGCGACTTAACGATCGACGAAATACCGAAACCTATTACACATGGCCTTGAATTTAATGGAATCGATCAGTTTCTAAGAATCGGGGACTCAAAAGATTTAGCATTTGGGGATGTAGTACAATTACGATATCTAAGAGCAACATCGTTTTGGGTCTATTTTGACAAATTTACAAATAATGCACATATTTATGATTTCGGAAACGGGGCTGGAAAGGATAATGTGTTTGTAGGGATACTTGGGCGTGGAAACCCAGGAACACAGCAGGAAGTTAAGAAATGCGAACCTTGTCAAAATACAGTTCCAACTGCACCTTCTGGGCAACAGTGTACACAAGAAGTATCTCCGCAAAAGGCATTAACGCGAGGGGATGTCAATATATGGGATTGCCCAGATCCAGAAATATTTGGAAGAATCATGAAACCGATTCAACCAAAAACAGAGGAAGGAGAAGCAACGGTAGCTGATTTAATCTATGAAATATGGGATTCCAAACAGAGAAAATTACACGTTCAAGTAAAGAATGCAATTCCATTAAAAAAATGGGTTCATGTGGTAATTACTGCAGGAAATAATGACGCATTCAAACCTGATTTGAAAATTTACATAAATACAGAACTCGTTCACACGGAATCGGCTGCATGGTTACCTCAAAATAATTACACAACGAATAATTATATTGGGAAATCAAATTGGACAAATGTAACAAGTCCGTTTGATAATGCTGATGAATTATTTAGTGGTAGTATATTTGATTTTAGAGGGTATCGAACAGTTATGACAGATAAAAAAATCCAGGAGACGTATGAATGGGGTAAAAAATTAATAGAGGTAAAAAGTTAATAGAGGTGTGAATTGATTTCAAGCCATTGTGTAAGTTGTTCTAGTATTTGCGATTGAACATCTTCAACAGATCCTTTCGATAATAATAATACCCATGATGTAAAGCCTGCCACATGTGCAAGATGTTGACATTCACCATGTATTTGTAATTCTTGTTGAAATTCAATCACATTCGAACCTTTTGGTAAAGCCCATATTTTAGACCAATTATCCATGACAATACATAAAGATGATCCAATAAGTGCATCACACGAATCATATACAAATTGTATGTCAAAGTCTGATTTTGTAGACAACATTTCAGATATTTTTTCAGCCAATTCTTGTGTAATCGTTTTTCCAAGTACAATCGAACATTTCTTTTGTAAAATAGGTGTCCATAAAGGATATATTTCACGAAGAGAGTCAATATCTTCTGCACCAAGCTCATGACGACCAGGTAAAAACCCAATGACTTCTTTTGCCCAGCATGCAGTATTTTCATCGAAATATACTGCCTTTAGTTTACAAGGCCACTCAAAATGCTCTAAATGTTGCACGTATTCGATAGGAAGCCATAGTGATATAGCAGGATATAATTTTAAAAAACGGACATATCGAGAAATATAATTAAGAATGTATGTATCCACGTTTTTGAAAATATCCGTGTTTTTAAATGGAATTGCGAACATTTTATCGCATTTCTGCATCGGTGTTAATATGTCAACATTTGCATTTTCCCAGTAGTTATCTTCTTTTCCTGTATATATACAATACAGATCGTATACGAGACCATTTGGAGTTACACATGAATTGTTCCATTTGTATATAGGAATAGAATCAAAATAATAATTTTCAACAAATGGTTCCCATACATATTTGCCTTCTTTTTCTAACATTGTGCAATATGTAATTTCATCCGACATTGCTAAACTTTTCACTTGAAATCCTACCGTCTCGTTTGAAACGGTTGAAACCATTGTAGTAGGTGTTTCTTGTTTTGTATCAATGATATATGTGGGGACTATATTAATGTACACATCGGATCGAATGTAATCTTTTTTATCGTAATTGCGAATATTTGAATTATGAAGGTGATATGATTTTAGTGATATTCCAGGATTGGCAATAACAAATTTATTTCGAAGAATGTGACCTGCAAATGCGTTATCGCACCCAGCTTGGCCGAGCTGAAAATTAAATTTAGCAAAGTCCCATTTCTTAGATTGAATGGAATCGGATAAAAAAATCCAGGAATCTTGTGAATCGGCACGAGGTCCAAATATTTTTGAATTGCCCTCTGTATCTACATCCCACCGAAGTAAACCAAACATTCTATTTTCCATGTTAATCTTATGAAGATCGGATAAATCTTCAAAGTATATATCGGCGTTGCATAAGATAACATATACGTTTTTAGGAACACTGTAATATACATACATCAAAAAATCGGAATATGTTAGGCGCTTATTTGTAACGACTTGGTGAATTTTAGGTGAGTCATAATCACTTGAGTAATCTTTCTCATTAATAAGAACGATTCTATCAATATCTGGACAAGCGCAATTACGTGCAAGACATTCTTTTATTTCCAGAAATCGTTTTTTGTCTTTGTGCTTAAAGAATTGTGTAAATAGCCATGTTTCATTTGGTTTTGTATTTGTACTCTCTTTCACACGCGAAGTCTTGCAATTTACTACATAATTGTAACGACACAGTAATGCAAAAATACCGACGGCATCTGAATCAGTTCCATCCCATGGATCTAGAAATGGATAATGTTCTAGACTATCTAGATTAATAATGTTGTCAAGCGTAAGAAATTCTGGGTTTGATGAAAGAACTTTTTGAGACATCAAAATGAGTGGGACTTTGAGTGGGACTTTTACTGGAATGATTGGATTTAATTCAGTTGCAATCATTCCGACAATGTTAGCATTGGGCCATTTATGATAAGATGACATTGTTGTAATAGCATCCCATTTAGAACTTTGTAAATTTTGTTCTTGTAAACTTTGTGAACTTTGTTCTTGTAGCCATATAAGTGTTCGATTGTTACGAATTGTTGGAGCATTAAGAGTTAGTAATTTAGGATTCATGTATTAAAATACATGTGATAAACTTTTAGACTGTTTAATTGTTATATATAAAGAGATGACGACAATAACTATTGTAGATGTAGATCCAGATAATGGATCTATAGCAGGAGGAACACCTATTATAATTACTGGAACTGGGTTTACTGGTGTTACATCTGTAGAATTTGGTGCTAATCCTGGTACAGGTCTAGTTGTAAATCCAACTTTAATAACAGTTGTAACTCCACAGGCATTCCTAGGTCCTAATAATGCAAGCATATATTTATTAAATGGTACTACTTTTGTAGGTTCATTTTTTCCATTTCGATATTTCAACATATCTCCACCATATGGACTTAGTGGAGACACAATTGAAATAGAGGGAGGAGGGTTGAATAGTTCAATCACTATAAACGAATTAAAAATTGGTGGTATAACTATACCTTCAGGTGATTTTAGTTTTGATCCGCCTAATAGTTATCCTTATGGAATAATTACATGCAATAATATACCAGTACACGCAGCAGGTCTTGTTGATATATATATTGAAACCAATGATGGAACTAGTACAGAAATTTTTACATATAATTCAGCATTTACATATTATAATATCCCGACAATTGATGGATTTAGTCCAATAGGAGGACCTGTAACAGGTGGAACGAATGTGACAATTACTGGAACAAATTTTGGATTACCAGGATATCCACCACCAACTGTAACATTTGGAGGAACAGATGCACCAAATATTCAAGGTTACACTGAATTACAAATTACAGTTACTAGTCCAGCAAATATTGCAGGAATTTATACAATATCTGTAACAAATTTTGCCGGCGGAACAGCTGACTCACTACCTGATCAATATTCATATGGTCCTACTCCAACAATTAGTGGAATTAGTCCATTAGGAGGATCTGTGAATGGTGTAGATGTAGTAACAATTGATGGAGCAAATTTTGGAACATCGCCAGATCCACTACCAACTGTAAAATTTGGAACCCAAGATGCAACAGGTATTACTAGAATTAATAATACACAAATTACAGCAATTAGCCCAGCAAATACTGCAGGAAATTATATAATATACGCATCGAATTTATATGGAATCGGTCAATCACCTATACCATACTTATATGCTGATCCTCCAACAATTACTTCATTTGATCCATTAGGAGGACCTGCAACAGGTGGAACTCCAGTAACAATTACTGGAACAAATTTTGGATCAGTAGGATTTCCATCTCCAACTATAACATTTGACGGAACAGGTGTATCCCCCTCATCTTATACCGATACACAAATTATAGTGAACAGTCCATCACATATTGCAGATTATGCTACTATACTTGTATCAAGTTTTAGTGGAGCAGTTATATCAGATCCATACTTATATGCTGATCCTCCAACAATTACTACATTTACTCCACAATTAGGACCTTTTTCAGGTGGAACGTTAGTAACAATTGATGGAGCAAATTTTGGACCAACAGGATTTCAAATGCCAACTGTAAAATTTGGCGGAACCGCTGCAACAAGTATTTTTAGAAATAGTGAGACACGAATTATAGCTGCTAGTCCACCAATTAGTCAATCAAGTATTCCACTAAATACTATTAAAGATGCTTCTATATATATATCAAGTTTCAGTGGAACAGGTCTCAGTGGAACAGATTTTGGATATTATAAAACTCCAAAAATTACATCTATAGATCCAACCGATGGACCTATTTCTGGTGGAATACCATTAGAAATTAAAGGAGAAAATTTTATATCTATTAGTACAGTAACGATTGGAGGAGTATCTTTGGGACCAACTGGATTTTCTTATACTAATCCAAGTACAATAAATGCTATAACACCTCCAAATACAACTGGACTCAAAAGTGTAATAGTAAATAATGAAACACTGCAAAGTAATACAAATGTAAGATATAATTATTTACCTAGTGTACCAGAAATTACTGACATTGATCCAGCTTTTGGACCAACATTTGGAGGTGAAACAATTATAATTACAGGAACAAATTTTACAAATGTATTAAGTTTAATAATAGGTGGTTATTATCCACAAAGTATTACGGTTGTTGATGGTACAACAATTACAGCAATTACACCTGCAGGAAATCCAGGTAATCAACTTGTAGTTTTGTCAACAGGCAATGGATCAGTTTCATATCCATTTGAATATATATCACCAATTGCTACAGTATCTCCATCCTATGGACCAGATGCAGGTGGAACACCATTAACAATTACTGGAACATATTTAGTTGATGTAATTGATATTAGTATAAATAGCACTTCGATAGAATTTTATTACGATCCGCTGCTAGATACAATTACAATAATTACACCCGCAAATACAGCTGGCTCTGTATCAATTGTATTAACATGGCCAAATAGTATAATATTATATGCAATATTTACATATACTGCATCTCCAACAATTATAAATGTAAGCCCATTAAGTGGAATATTTTTAGGAGGAACATCCATTACAATTACTGGAACAAATTTTATTGATATACTAGGATTTCCTTTAACTGTTACAATTGGCGGTAATCAAGTTACACCTATTGATATTGATCCAATTACAGGCATTGTTACTTGTAATACGCCCGCAAATACAGTTGGAGCAAAAACACTAGAATTAACTACTGCAGGAGGAACTGCATTTGCAACTTTCACATATATCGGCCCAACAATTACAAATGTATATCCAAGTCGTGGACCAACAATAGGAGGAACATTTATTACAATTACTGGGACATACTTTAGCACAATACAAGCAGGAACAATCGATGGTAATCCATTAACAAATATTACTCTTACCAACAATACAGTAACTGCTCTAACACCTGCATCAACGCCCCAAGGAACACTTGGAATAAAAACATTATCGCTTACAATGTATGGATTACCAACTATTTCTTATTATACATATGATAACACCCCATTAATTACAATAGTAGTTCCAAACGGAGGAACGCCAAATGGCGGAACAACGATTCAAATTATTGGAACAAGTTTTATAAATCCAGTAACGGTTACAATTGGAGGAGTCCAGTGCATTAATCCAATCGCAGATCAGTCGAACACGATTATTACAACAATCACTCCACCTGGACTAATTGGTATAAGAAGTTTGGTGGTTACGACAAATGGACAGACGGCTACATCCGAATTCAATTATTTATTGCCATTACCTACATTTCCATATGGCAACAGAGAATGCGCAGGTCCTCCATATAATGCAACAAATTTCACAATTGCGAATAAGCATGAATACGATAAATTAGTAAATTATGCTAAAAATTCTCCAAATTATCCTTTTGATACGGGTGTAGAATTGCAGCAGATATATAAAGGTCAACGAAATGTTATCATGTTTAATTCATTGAATCAGAAGACAGATGCAGTGAGAAATGTAAATAAAGATAGAATATCAAAAGGTCTGTTGGGTAATATACCATATCCTCAATTTAAGTCGCAAACAGAACGAATTATGTATATACAAGGACAAACGTTAACAGCTGCCAGAAATAGAATGACAGGAGAGAATCCAACTATTCCGATGGGAGTGCCATGTTCCACAATATATGAAATTATAAATTCATAGTAGAATGAATAAGTTGTATATACTGATATTTTGTTTGATTGCATTATGTATATTTTTGAATAGTACAATAGAGAATTATACGGGTACACCAATACCAGCTATTATATTGATGCGACACGGAGAAGAATATTCTATGAAAGGCAATGATGTACCTCAGAATAAACCTACAAAAGATTATCCGTTTAAAGATGATAATAATACATCAACGGATGATATTATTACGCTATCAAGTAATGAGCAAACACTTTCTTATTCAAAACCATATGGTGTACCAGGTGCAAAAACATTATTTCAGAGATTAAAATCGAAATTATCACCTAAATATGCAAATATTACCAAGATAATAACAATAAGCCCTGAAAAAAGTAACGGACAATACCCTACAAAAAACCCATTTTTAACGGCATATTATTATACATATGGTGAAAACGGAGAGTTTACAGATCTATCCAAAATTAAAAATATATCGGATGTAAAAGAGTTTGAATTAATTGATTCAAAAGCGAATGGGGCAGGTTCAGATGGACAAAATAGCCCAACAATACAACCGTCTGAATTAGTGAAATATATAAATGATCATAAAACATCTGTATTAGTTATAGGGACACGTGATACAATATGGGGACCTTCTGGGACAAACGACCCTGCAACGGATAGTTTGTTATATAAATTTAAACAAATGTTCAAATTAAACTTAAAAGAAGCAGGTAATGTAGCAGTATTACCCTCAAAAGGACAAACCGCGTATGTACTATCGGAATTAAATACAAGCGGCACATTTAAAATACTAGAAGTTATCTAATGATATTTGTTCTTGGAATTCTTTTATGACTTGACATAGTGCATCAAAATCTTCTCTACTCACTCTTAACACTCTTGGTTCTACTATTCTTTCTAGGATTTCGTGGGGCTTTACGTTGCTTTTGAGGCTTGATGATTGAATCTCTGAGTTTATTTCTCTCTTGGGCGAAGAGAGATTCTCTAAAAGATGCGAGATTGGATTGGACTCTTTGTTGCCAGTCATCGTAATAGGTAATGGTGTCATTGGCATATGTTCCAATGGCAACGCATTTTGAGGAAGGTTTTCCTGCATCAAGCTCAAAGGTTTTAACGATTGTTCCTTCAAGATAGTATGGGATTCCGTGGACGTGTTTAAGTTCATAAGTCATTTTATTATTTATTTGTAGATAATGTTATGTTTCAAATTTTAAAACTAATGTAACATCCGGATATTGTGTAAAATATTTACATATATTATTCTATATATGTTATAAATGTTAGGCGGATATTTAGTAATTTCATGGATTGCAGTATTTACCATGATAAGTTATTCATTATGTTCATTTTTAAAATTGGATAACGCCCTTATGCGAACAATATTTGTATGGTCATTTTTAATGATATTTATTGCAATATTTGAAATGATGCTTCTTTTTTATTATGATTATTTGGAGAAAAAGGGTAAATATTATTATGATAAAGATATGTGTTATTGGACAGAAGATGCTAGCCCAAAAGATGCATTTTCTTATAAAATGTATATGGATTTATATGCAGACTATTCACTTAGTGATAAAAGATATTGTGGAAACTTTAAAGAAAATGAAGGAGCTAGATTTGTTTTAACAGGAGAGGTTATACATGGATTATTTTGTATTGTAATGTCTGCAATTATATTGTATCTTTATTTTGTAAATAATAAAACAGCAATATACATCGCTGCCATTTTATTTTCTGGTATACAATTTGCATTAATTATATGGTATTTATCATCTGTATTTTTAGAACATATATATAATAAAAATGAAAAGTTCTGGTGGTATCCGTTGTTGTGGAATGTTCCATGGATTATTGTTCCATTATATATTATATATTATGCTTTTATTGAAATTATGAAAATCCCCTCTAATGAAAAGAAAATAGACTGTATAAATATTATATAATTATTAAAATGTTAGAAGATAATCTTTGTATTTTGAGATTGAACATCCGGATATTAGTATATAATTGTGTAAAATATTTCCATATATTATTCTATATACTTAAATAATGAATACGT